>Ga0302177_10001160_pt1 | contig 19055 bp, 20 predicted proteins | sample I_Palsa_E1_2_FD_198780 | JGI IMG/M metagenome (GOLD analysis project Ga0302177, IMG submission 198780) | Peat permafrost microbial communities from Stordalen Mire near Abisko, Sweden - I_Palsa_E1_2 | ecosystem: Environmental > Terrestrial > Soil > Palsa > Peat permafrost | place: Sweden... | reverse complement strand
TGACTACGGCCTCGTTTTCGTCGGGTTGGCTGCGTAGAGGTGATTGAAGAGCAGAGATCCGACGAGCTTGGGCGCCTCGACCTGAGGAAAGTGTCCGACCGGCGGCGGGTTGTCCAGCACGATGATGTTGGCAAGCGGAGCCTTGTCTCGAATACGGAGTAGGACATGGGATCCACTAATCGGGTCGGCGGGGCCCCAGATGAAAGTCTGTGGACCCGAATAGCTTTCGACGGCATGCGACCACCGGGCGGCATGTTCGCGGCGTTCAGCCATGTAGCCAAGCAGCGCGGGCGCCGCCCGCGCTCCTCCCGACTTACTGAAATCGGTCCACATCTCGCCAAGCGTATGGTCGGGGACGGGTCTGCCAAACACGCCCAAAAGCGCTCCGCGATAGCGAGTTTCGGTGACGTATTCCTCGGCGGCGTCTCCACTGAGTTCAGCGAGGCGGCGTTGAAAATCAGCGGGTCGATGCAGATCAGGGAACATTCCGCCATTGAGCCAAGCCATCGATTCGATGCGATTGGGCTCGCGGGACAACAGTTCCTGCGCTACCGAGACACCGTAGTCATGGGCGACCAGGGCCGTGCGGTCGATACCCAGGTCGCGCCACAAGCCCCGCACGAGATCGGCCTGCTCGATGAGCGAGTAGCGATACGGATAGGGTTTGTCGCTGTTGCCGTAGCCCAGAAAATCCAGGGTCGTTACGCGATAGCCGGTGCCCGTCAGGTGCGGCATGACGCCCGCCCAGTCGAACGACGACGTGGGAAAGCCGTGGAGCAGGGTTACCGGCTTGCCGCCGATGGGGCCATCCTGGCGTACAAACAGCTGGTGCGACGAGCCGCTGATGGTGCGTCGGGTGCCACCCGAAATCCAAGAATACAGTGTCGTATTCACGGGAGGAGAACCGAGCGCTGGCGGCTATTGCACGAGGTCTGGGTCGCTACCCAGGATCTGATCGTATAGCGGTTGGGCCTGGAACCATCCGGCCGACGCAGTCCCGATGAGCTCGCGGGTCTGCAGGGCCACGTCGTGAGGTATCAGTTTCGGCGTTCCCGCCGCCATGGCGACCAGCTGTACCTGACATGAGCGTTCCATCGTGATGAACCACCACACGGCTTCGGCGACGGTCTGGCCGACGGTGAGAAGACCATGGTTCTGCAAAATGGCGGCCTTGTTCGGTCCGAGTGCCTTGGCCAGACGGACGCCTTCGTCCATGTCATTGACAAGCCCGTGATAGTCGTCGTACACGGCGTGGTCTTCGTAGAACGCGCATGCGTCCTGAGTAATCGGATCGAGCTTGATTCCCAAGGCGGAGAACGCCCGTCCGTATGTCGAATGCGAATGCGCCGCTGCGAGAACATCGGGACGAGCCTCGTGCACCCGGGAATGGATCACAAACGCCGCACGATTGACCGCATGAGATCCCTCGATCACATCGCCTTTGTGATCAACCAAGACAAGGTCGGACGCTTTGATTTTAGTGAACGCCATACCGAATGGATTCACCCAGAAATAGTCCGGGTGTTGCGGGTCGCGCACCGTGATGTGGCCCGCGACGCCCTCGGAGAAGCCGAACTTGCCGAAGAGCCGGAATCCGGCGGCGAGCTGTTCCTTGCGGTACTTGCGTTCGGCGTCGACCGAGTCGAACACAGGCGGTTGAGGGAGTCCGCCGCCAGCGGGCGCCGGGCCAACGACGGCGGCCAGATTGGGATCAAGGATGCTTGTCATCATTTCCTCCTTGTGGTGACTGCCACGGCGACCTGAGTTATGCACCGGTTCATCACGTGTGCAGTCTGGTTCCCGCGCGGCCGATCGTCGATGTTTTGACGGACACGAATGCGGACTCTGGAGTGTGGGCTCGCACAATGGCAGCTAGCAAAGCCGTACGGCGAAATCCGCGATCAGCTGTGCGCCGTCACACCTAGGTGGCCGGGTTGTTGTACCCGCCGACATTGTCGCGTGAGTTCGCCGAGAGCAGGATTGGAATCCTCGGGACAAACCCTAAAACCGGGCAGCCGATTAGATCCGCAGAGGTACACCATGACCAGCCTGAGCACCAATCTCTTCGCATCCGCAGAGCGCCACCCCAATCGCATTGCGTTGCGTTGCGACGACCTGCAATTCACCTTCGCTGAGTTCGACGCGGCGGCCGCGCGGGTGGCGACGCTGCTCGAGCAAGCCGGGATCGAACCGGGGGACCGGGTCGGCGTGATGCTGCCCAATACGCCCGCATTCGCCATCGCGTTCTACGGGATCATGTATCGCGGTGCTGTCGCGGTCCCGATGAATCCGTTGCTCAAGGCGCGGGAGGTGACCTACTTCCTGTCCAACAGCGGCGCCAAGGCGTTGTTCGGGACACCCGGCTTCGCCGACGAGGCCAGCGCCGGCGCCGACGAAACGGGCTCGCAGTGCTGGATCGTCGACGACGCCGGCCTGATGGACCTGATCGCCGACCTGCCCGCGCAAGAGTCACCGGTGGAACGCGGCGCGGACGATATCGCGGTCATCCTGCACACCTCCGGAACCACTGGAAAACCCAAGGGCGCCATGCTCACCCACGGCAACCTGGGTCGCAACGCGGACGTCAGTGTCCGCACCCTGGTCGAGACCGGGCCGGACGACGTGGTGATGGGCTGCCTGCCGCTCTTTCACGTATTCGGGCTCACCTGTGGCCTCAACGGGGCGGTGCTGTCGGGTGCGACGTTGACGCTGATCCCTCGATTCGACCCGCGCAAGGCGATCGAGGTGATCGAGCGGGACGCCGTCACGGTGTTCGAAGGTGTGCCGACGATGTATTCGGCGCTGCTGAGCGTGGCCGACGAGGCCGCGGCGGAGGCGACGCGCACGTTGCGAGTCTGTGTCTCGGGTGGTGCGGCGATGCCCGTGCAGGTACTCACCGACTTCGAGAAGGCTTTCGGCTGCACCGTTCTGGAGGGCTATGGGCTTTCCGAGAGCTCACCGGCGGCCGCGTTCAACCATCCGCACCGGGAGCGCAAGGTGGGCTCGATCGGTACTCCGATCGAAGGCGTGCAAATGCGGGTCGTCGACTTGAATGGCGGCGAGGTACCGCAGGGCAACACCGGCGAGATCCAGATCCGCGGACACAATGTGATGAAGGGCTACTGGAACCTGCCCGACGCGACCAAGGCCACGATCACGCCGGACGGCTGGCTGGCCACCGGCGACGTCGGACGCATCGACGAGGACGGCTACTTCTACATCGTCGACCGGACCAAGGATCTGATCATCCGGGGCGGCTACAACGTCTACCCCCGCGAAATCGAGGAAGTGCTCTACGAGCACCCCGCTGTGGCCGAAGCCGCGGTCATCGGCGTCCCGCACGACTCGCTGGGTGAGGAAGTCGGGGCGGCCGTGGCGCTGAAGGAAGGGGCGAAAGTGCACCCGGACGAGCTGCGCGACTACGTCAAGGAGCGGGTGGCCGCCTACAAGTATCCGCGCCAGGTCTGGTTGGTCGACGCTCTGCCCAAGGGTCCCACCGGCAAGGTGCAAAAGCGCGACATCACCATTCCGACAACCGAAAGCACACGATAACGATGGCAGCTCCCAAGGACCCCACCGCCAAAGTCGACGAGCTGGCTGCGCCACTCGACCTGCTTCTCACCAGCGCCACTAAGCCCTTCGCCAGCCGGATGATGCCGAACGCCACCTGGGCCCGCTTCGCCGGCAACCTCGCTCAGCACCCCGGCGCGGTGGCCGACCGAGTGGGCGCGCTGACCCGTGAGCTCGGCAATATCGCGGTGGGCAAGTCGCACCGCGCTCCGGCACGCGCCGACAGGCGCTTCAGTGACCCTGCGTGGCAGGAGAATCCGCTGCTGCACAGGATCATGCAGGCCTATCTGGCGGGCTCCGAGACGGCTGAGGAGTTGCTCGCGGACGCGCAGTTGGATTGGCGCGACAAAGAGAAGATGCAGTTCGTCATCGACAATTTTGTCGAAGGCCTAGCACCCAGCAACAACCCGCTGATCAGTCCGCTGGGCTGGAAGGCGCTGATCGACACCGGCGGTCTGAGCGCGGTACGAGGCGCGAGAGCCTTTGCCCGAGACATGCTTTCGAAGCCCCGGGTACCGGCGATGATCGAGCCCGACGCCTATGCGGTGGGTGAGAACCTGGCTGTCACCAAAGGGGCCGTCGTACTGCAAACCTCGGTGTTCGAATTGATTCAATATGCCCCGCAGACGCCCAAGGTGCGCACGATTCCATTGCTCATGGTGCCACCGGTGATCAACAAGTACTACGTCATGGATCTCGCGCCAGGGCGCAGCATGATCGAGTACTTCGTCCAGCAGGGCCAGCAGGTCTTCGTGATTTCGTGGCGTAATCCGCAAGCTCGCCACCGGGATTGGGGCTTCGACACTTACGGGGCGGCGATCGTGGAGGCGATGGATGCGGCGGAGAAAATCACCGGAACCGACAGCACCCACTTGTTGGCCACCTGCTCGGGCGGAATTCTGGCAGCGATGACCGCGGCTCACCTCGCCGATATCGGCGAGGGCGACCGGGTCGCGGGTCTCAACCTGGCGGTCACCGTGCTGGATGAGACCCGCGCGGGGTTCGCGGCCGCGGCGATGAGCGACCGCGCGGCGCAGGCGGCGATTCGAGTCTCGGCCAGGAAGGGGTTCCTGGACGGGCGCGACATGGCGGAGATGTTCGCGTGGCTGCGTCCCACCGACCTGGTGTGGCGGTACGTGGTGAACAACTACGTGCAGGGCCGGAAGCCGGCGGCGTTCGATGTGTTGTTCTGGAACGCCGACACGACTCGGATGGCCGCCGCGCTGCACCGCGACTTGGTGCTGATGGGGCTGCAGAATGCGCTGGTCACCCCCGGCGGGGTCAGCATGCTGGGTAGCCCGGTCGACCTGTACAAGATCACCGCGGACGCCTACATCGTCGGCGGCGTCGCCGACCACATCTGCCCGTGGCACGCCACCTATCGCAGCGCGCGCCTGCTGGGCAGCAAGGACAACCGCTTCGTGCTGTCCACCAGCGGTCACATCGCGGCGCTGGTCAACCCGCCAGGCAACCCAAAGGCATCCTTCCGCACCGGTTCAGTTGACGTCGAGGATCCCGAACAGTGGCTGGACACTTCGGAGAAGCACGCGGACTCCTGGTGGCCGGACTATACGGCCTGGCTCGCTGAGCGCAGTGGCCCGGAGGTTGATGCTCCGAAAATGCTTGGTGGGGAAGAGCTTCCGCCTCTGGGCCCCGCTCCGGGTAGTTACGTGATGGAAAAGTGACGAAATGATCGGACATACCGTTACCGCGCCGCCCGAGCTCGCTGACCAAGTCGCGACCATCCGTGGCGTGTTCGCACGCGGACGCACTCGGACGGTCGAGTGGCGACTGCGCCAACTTCGCGGAATCGAGCGACTTCTCGACGAGAACGAGGATCAGATCGCGACAGCCCTCGCCCAAGACCTCGGCCGCGAACGAGCAGAAGCTTGGCTGGGTGACATCGTGTCCTCGAGGGGCGAAGCGGAATTCGCGCGTAAGCACCTGGGCAGATGGATAAAGCGTAAAAAACAGCGGGTGCCGTTGAGCCAGCTCCCCGGCTCGGCTTGGGTGCAATACGAACCGCTGGGCGTGGTCCTCATCATCGCGCCGTGGAACTATCCGGTCTATCTCTCACTCGGCCCGCTAGTGGCCGCCGTCGCGGCCGGCAACTGCGCCGTGCTCAAGCCGTCGGAACTGGCCCCGGCCACCTCGGCGCTTCTCGCCCGGCTGATCCCCCAGTACCTCGACACGGACGCGGTCGCCGTAGTCGAGGGCGCTGCCGACACCACGCAGCAACTGCTCTCGTTGGGCTTCGACCACGCCTTTTTCACCGGCGGTACCGCGATCGGCAGCAAGATCATGGCCGGGGCCGCTGCGACGCTCACCCCGGTCACCTTGGAGCTCGGCGGCAAAAGCCCCGTCATCGTCACCGCCGACGCCGATCTCGATGTGACGGCACGGCGGATCGCGTGGGGACGGCTGCTGAACTCCGGGCAGACCTGCGTCGCGCCGGACTACGTACTGGCCGACAAGTCCATCAAGTCAGAACTCGTTCGGCTGATCGTCGATAACGTGACTGCCTTCCGTGCCGGAAATGACATGGGTATGCGGATCGTCAACGAGCGCCAATTCGACCGGCTCGTCGGCTATCTCGAAGCCACCAAGGGCGAGGTCGTGATTGGCGGCCACAGCGACCGGGATTCACTCACGATCGATCCGACAGTCATCGTCGACCCTGATCCCGACGAGCCTGCGATGACCGACGAGATCTTCGGCCCGATTCTTCCGGTGATCGAAGTGGATTCGGTGGATCAGGCGATCAGCTTCGCCAATGGTCGACCGAAGCCGCTCGCCCTGTATGTGTTCTCCAGCTCCAAGGCCACCGGCCGCAGGATCATCGATTCGGTTCCGGCCGGCGGCGCGGTGCTCAACCACGTGGCGATGCATCTGTTGGTGCCACAGCTGCCATTCGGCGGCGTGGGGCACAGCGGCATGGGCTCCTACCACGGTGAGTGGGGATTTCAGGCGCTGAGTCACCGGAAGGCGGTCCTCGCTAAGACGACAAAGCCAGACCTGAAACTCCTCTACCCGCCGTACACCGAAAAGGGACTGAAGATCATGCGCAGGATTCTGGGATGACCCCGTATAAGTCACAAGCTGCCGATAAGCGTCAATCGACCCGCGATCGGCGACGTCTCCGTGCGCTACCGGTGAGTCTGTTCGGCGAAGAGTGCTACGTCGCCACCGGCGGGCAGCGGATCCGGGTGAACGTGCGGCGGGGAACGGGTGTGCCGTTGGTGTTGTGCAATGGCATCGGGGCGAGCCTGGAAGTGCTGGACCCACTCGTGGAGCAGCTCGATCCGGATGTCACAGTGGTCAGATTCGACGTACCGGGAACCGGAGGATCGCCCACATCCCTTGTGCCCTACGGGTTCCCGTACCTGGCCTGGGTGCTGGGCCGGGTACTATCCGAGCTGGGAATCGGCGTGGTGGATGTGCTCGGGCTGTCCTGGGGTGGGGCGCTTGCGCAGCAGTTCGCCTTCCAGAATCCGCGCCGATGTCGGCGTCTCATTCTCGCGGCAACGGGTACCGGTGCGCTGATGGTGCCCGCTCATCCACGCGTCCTGGCGAAAATGGCTACCCCGCGCAGGTTTTCGGACCCGGACTATGCCGCATCCATTGCCGGTGAACTATACGGCGGAACCGTCCGCGCTCACGGGGACGACGTGGCGCGACTGTTTCTGCAGCAGTTGCACGCCGGATCGAAGATGGGCTATCTGCAACAGCTTCTCGCGGGTGCGGTGTGGACCAGCTTGTTCGCGCTGCCCACGGTGCGGCAGCAGACGTTGATCGTGGCGGGTACCGATGATCCGATCATCCCGATCGTCAACGCGCACATCATGAATGCGTTGCTGCCCCATGCGCGACTGCACCAACACAGCGGCGGCCATATCGATCTCGTGCAGAACGCGGCCGAGCTCGCACCCGTCATCGAGACGTTCCTGCGCGAAGCTGGAGAGCGGCCTTGAGCCACAACAACATCGAAACTTTCCTACACACACCCGGGAACAATCATGGCAACGACGCCAAAACTGTTCAGCTCGTTTGAGACACTAGGCGCGAACGACGCCGATCCAGCCACCGCCTCGCTCGTCAAGGACATCGGCCTTGCCCGGGAGACCGACTACTTCCTGATGAAGGATCAGCTGACCGACCGGGAAAAGGAAATTTTTGCCGAGGTCCGGGCTTTCGGCGAGGCCGAGATCCTGCCGATAGTCAATGAGAATTGGGAACGCGGCGAGTTCCCGTTCGACCTGATACCGAAACTTGCCGCGCTGAACATTGTCGGCGACTACAACCTGGGCGACCACGGCTGCACACCGATGAGCGCGGTCGCCGCCGGCCTCGTCACCTACGAGCTGTCCCGCATCGATGGGAGCATCGCCACGTTCTTCGCCGTACACGTCGGGTTGGCGATGCAATCGATCAACATCCTGGGCTCCGAGGAACAGCGGCAACGCTACCTGCCGGCGATGGCGCGCCTGGAAAAAATCGGTGCGTTCGCCCTGACCGAGCCCGAGCACGGTTCGGACGCCGTGATCCTCGAGGCCACCGCGGAGCGGCAAGGCGACGAATGGGTGCTCAACGGCCGCAAGCGCTGGCCGGGAAACGCCGTGTGGTGCGACTACATCGTCGTATACGCCCGCGACACCGCGGACAACCAAGTCAAGGCGTTCGTCGTGGAGAAGGACAATCCTGGCTACGCGGCGACCAAGATCGGCGGCAAGATGTCGCTGCGGATGGTTCAGAACGCGGACATCACCCTCACCGAGTGCCGGGTGTCGGAAGACGCCCGACTGCAGAACTGCAACAGCTTCAAAGATGTGGGCAAAGTGCTTGCGGGTACCCGCAATTCCGTCGCGTGGGGGTCGGCCGGACACGCAGTCGCGGCCTACGACATCGCCCTGAACTACGCCTTGCGGCGAAAGCAATTCGGCAGGCCAATCGCCAGGACCCAGGTCATCCAGTCGATGCTGGTGGAGATGCTCGGCGATCTCACCTCGATGCAGCTGTACGCCATCCGAATGGCCCGGCTCATTGATGACGGCAAGGCCGAAGAAACGATGGCCGCGCTCGCCAAGTACTACTGCACAGTCAAGGGCCGCAACGTGTGTCGACTGGCCCGCGACGTATTAGGCGGCAACGGCGTCCTGCTCGACTTCCATGTCATGCGTCACCTGTGCGACATGGAGGCCTTGGTCACCTACGAGGGAACTGCTGAAATCCAGTCCCTCATTGTCGGCCGGCACATCACTGGGCAGAGCGCGTTCGCCTGACCCTCGAGAGAGGATTCCTCTGTCGAGGTAGAGTATTTCTCGTGCCGAGATCAGCACCGGGCGAAGCGCGGGACCGATTGATGGAGACCGCCCGCCGCCGGTTCGCGTCGGACGGCGCCATCGCCGCGACGCTGGATGAGATCCGGCGCGACGCCGACGTCAGCGTCGGGGCGCTCTACCACCACTTCCCGGACAAACCCGCGTTGGCAGCCGCCGTCTAGGCCCAGCTGATGGGCGAGTACCAGGGGAGTTTTGTGGCGATGTTGCGCCGGCAGGACGCCGCGGAAGACGGGATTCGCGGCGGCGTCGCGCACCACCTGCGGTGGGTGGCCGCCAACCGCGGCGAGGCTGCGTTGCTGCTGGGCGACCGGCTGGATAGCGCGGAGCTGCGCGACGCGAACACGGCTTTTTTCGCCGCCGTGCGGGATTGGTGGCGTCCGCACCACAGCTACGGAGTCTTGCGTCCGATGCAGGCCGGAGTCACCGCCGCATTGTGGTTCGGTCCGGCACAGGAATTCAGCCGGTACTGGATTGCCGGCGACGAACCCCGACTGCCGCGCGGGGTGGTCAAGACCTTTGCGGATGCCGCGTGGAAGACATTGCGGGCCAACACTATTGAGGAGGACGGGTGATGAGCTCACCAGAGTCGCTGTATGCCAGCATGGTCGCCGATGGCGATGACCCGGACGCGTCGCGTCGGGTTCGGGTCGAGCACCGCGGCGACCGGGCGGTGGTGACCCTCGACGAGCCTGACCGGCTCAACGCGCTTTCCGCGCCGCTGGTGCGCCAATTGCGTTGCGCGATTGAAGCTCTCGTCGCAGACAGCGACGTTCGCAGCGTGGTGCTCACCGGTGCCGATCCGGGCTTCAGCGCGGGTGGCGACTTGAAGATGATGCGTTCGGCCACCGAGCAGCTGGCCAACCCGGAGGGTGTCGCCGACGTGTGGCGCTGGATTCGTCGCGAGTTCGGCGGTATCGCGCGGCTCATCGCCGGGGCGGACACGATTTTCGTCGCCGCGATCAACGGACCGGCGGCCGGCGTCGGTTTGGCCTGGGCGCTGACTTGCGACCTCGCCATTGCCAGCGAGCGCGCGGTGATCGTTCCTGCGTTCGGCCGTCTAGGGCTGCTCCCCGAGGTTGGCACCAGCTGGGCGCTGACCCGCCGACTGGGATACCAGGGCGCGCTTGCCTACTACTTGCGCGGTGAGCACATCGACGCCCACACCGCGCAGCGGCTCGGCCTCGTGCAGCAAGTCGTCGCGCACGACGAGCTGCTTGCTACTGCCGACGAGTGGTGTGCGCGGGTGGCGGCGATGCCGCCGCACGCGGTCGCGATGACCAAGCCGTTGCTGCGTTCCACCGCCGACGCCGGCTGGCATGAGGCGCTGACCATGGAGGAATTCGCCGAGCCCATCTGCTTCACCACGGCGGCGTTCGCCGACAGCGTGCAGGCCATGCTGGGCGGCGGCTAGGCCCGCAACTCCGCGGTCACCGCGTCGGTGAGCGTGATCAGGTCGCCGGGTGCGACGGCGACGTCCCAGCCGCGGCGGCCCGCGCTGACGTACATCCGTTCCCAGGCCATGGCGCCGGAGTCGACGACCGTCGGTAACCTCGTGCGCTGCCCGAAGGGCGAAACGGCGCCCAGCACATAACCTGTCGCCCGCTCCGCGGCGCGCTGGTCGGCCATGGTCGCTTTGTTGGCGCCCAGAGCTGCGGCGGCCGCCTTCAGCGACAACCGCGCCAGCGCCGGGAGAATCGCGACCGCCAACCCGTCGGGAACCGCGATGATCAGCGTCTTGTAGATCTGCTCGGGGTCGACGGCGCCGACGGTGGTCAGCGCCCGTACGGCCTCGCCGCCGAACGAACGTTCGCGCGGGTCGTGGTCGAACTTCACCACGTCGTGCGGCACGCCCGCGTCGATCAGCACCGCCAGCGCCGGAGTCGCCGCGCCGGACACGACCTAGGGGCCGGAGTAACCCGGCGGGTTGACGCCGTCCACCCAGAAGTCGACGCCGAGTTGGCCGCCCGGTACGCAGTTGTAGGTCGACAAGTCGCTGACGCCCGAGTCCAGCAGCACGTCCTCGCAGAGCAGGGTGTTGCCGGTGTATTCGCGGGAGGGCTGGTTGAGGACCACGTAGGCCGCGTCGGAGTAGATCTCCGGCTTGCGCGCCCGGCCCATCGCCTCGTCACCGCCGAGCAGGTTCTGCACCGCGGCGGTGGCCACCAGCGTGCGCGGCCACAGCGTGTTCGACGCGATGCCGTCCTCACGCAGTTCCTCGGCTATACCCAGTGCGCACAGCGTCATACCGAACTTGGCCATCATGTATGCCGTCGGCTTCAGCCATTCCTTCCCGAGCAGGACCGGCGGGGACAGCGTCAGGATGTGCGGGTTCTCCCGACCCTTCATGTGCGGGATACATGCCTGGGACACCGCGTAGGTGCCGCGCACCTGGATGCCGTTCATCAGGTCGAATCGCTTCATCGGCACCTCGGAGATGGACCCCAGGTTGATCGCCGACGCGTTGTTCACGCAGATGTCGATGCCGCCGAACTGCTCGACGGCCTTGGCCACCGCCGACTCGACCGAATCCGGGTCGCGGACGTCGCCGACGATCGGCAGCGCCTGGCCGCCGGCCTCCTCGAGCTCCTTGGCGGCGGTGTACACCGTGCCCTCGAGCTTGGGGTGCGGCTCAGCGGTCTTGGCGATCAGCGCGATGTTGGCGCCGTCTTGCGCGGCCCGCTTGGCGATGGCCAGGCCTATTCCGCGGCTGGCACCCGAGATAAACATGGTCTTGCCCTTGAGTGACATGAGCGCCACAGTAACGCCGCTCACAATTGCCCCGAATCGGTGGTCCGGAAATAGCCCGGCGATCGTCGCTGTTAACTCTCCTGTCTGGGTCAAGCAGACACATGTCGGTCACAGCCTTTAGATTGGGAGAGGGGAGTCCGGTGTCAACGGCAATGAGCCTTCGCCGATCGGGTCCGGTATTGATGGACCTGTTCAGCGGCATCGCGACGGAAGGGACTGTGTCACCCAACATGGCCGACATCGATGGCGCGACAGACTCGGGAATCGCGGAGCCTGCCGACTTCACCGATACGCGTGGACAAAGCCGGTCGAATGAGACCGACGCGGCGCTGACCGCGCGCTTCGAGCGTGACGCGATTCCGCTGCTGGACCAGCTGTACGGTGGCGCGCTGCGGATGACCCGCAACCCGGCGGACGCCGAGGACCTGCTGCAGGAAACCATGGTGAAGGCCTACGCGGGCTTCCGGTCCTTCAAAGAGGGCACCAACCTCAAAGCGTGGCTCTACCGCATTCTGACCAACACCTACATCAACAGCTATCGCAAGAAGCAGCGGCAGCCGGCCCAATATCCGACCGATGAGATCACCGACTGGCAGCTGGCCGCCACCGCCGAACACTCCTCGACCGGGTTGCGGTCCGCCGAGGTCGAAGCGCTAGAGGCGTTGCCTGACACCGAAATCAAGGAGGCGCTGCAGGCGTTGCCTGAGGAATTCCGGATGGCGGTCTACTACGCCGACGTCGAAGGCTTTCCCTACAAGGAGATCGCCCAGATCATGGACACACCGATCGGGACGGTGATGTCGCGACTGCACCGCGGCCGCCGCCAGCTGCGCGAGCTGCTGACCGACGTGGCCAAAGAGCGGGGATTCATTCGCGGTGGCCAGACACCCGAGGAGGTGTCGTCGTGACCGACTTCTCGTCGACGTCCGAGCCCGACTCCGGTGCGGAACCAATGCAGATCAAGGCCGAGTGCGCCGAGGTGATCGCCGAGGTATGGACCTTGCTCGACGGGGAGTGCACCCCGGAGACCCAGGACAAGCTCCGGCAGCATCTCGAGGACTGCCCACCCTGCTTCCAGTTCTATGGACTGGAGGAGCGGATCAAAGGCTTGATTGGCTCCAAGTGCCGCGGCGAGCGGGCTCCGGAGCGTCTGCTTGAGCGGCTACGGGTGGAGATCAGCCGGACCACGATCATCCGCGGTCGGTAAGTTCGGCGACTTCACAAGCCAAAAACGCTGCACACACCGAAAACAAAGGCGCGGGCCGCCTGTCGGACGGTCCGCGTCTTTGTTGAATCGAGCGGTTGGTTAAGCGTTGGGCCGCTTGCCGTGATTGGCCTTGCTGTGCTTGCGGTCGCGCTTTTTCCGGCCTCGCTTGGCCATGACTGATCCTCCTCGCAGTTCTGCTTGTCGATCAGTCTTTCATGCCGCTGGCGATGTAAGCCAACTGCTACACCACCGGCACGTGCACCAGGGTGCCGCCGTTGGCGCTCGCCGACGAGACAGGACCCTGCTGGCCGGCCAGCGGGGCCTGCGCCGGCGCCACCGGGCCGAGGGCGCCCGGCGCCTGTCCTGGCGTCAGCGGGCCGGGAGCTCCGGGCAGTCCGCCGGGCGTCTGACCAGGGAGCTGCCCGGGCAACGTCTGTCCAGGAAGGCCGCCGGGGTAACCGGGGGTCTGGCCGGGAAGTCCGCCGGGCATCTGGCCGGGGAACCCGCCCGGGGTCTGCCCCGGCAATGTCTGCCCAGGAAGGCCGCCCGGGTAACCGCCGAGCCCAGGGTTTTGACCCGGGATTCCGCCAGGAAGCCCACCCGGGACACCGCCGGGCAACCCACCCGGAATTCCGCCGGGCATTCCGCCGAGACCGCCGAGCCCGCCGGGCAGGCCGCCCGGAAGGCCCCCGCCGCCGCCGAGCGCGCTGGTGGCTGGCATCAGCAGGTCCCCGGCACCCGGGAAGACGTTGTTCATCAGCCCGCTCAGCGAGCCGAAGAGCGAGTTGGCGATGTTGACCGCGCTGCCCGCACCCGGCATGCCCGGGATGGGGTCATCGGCGGCAAAAGGTTGCTGGGGAGCGGCCGCGGCGGCACCGGCGCCAAGCCCGATCGTGGCGATTGCTGCCAGCGTCAGCCCGATTCCGGTTGCCAATCGGGTGAGTGGTCGGCGAGTTGTCGAATGCGCAAACGTGTTGTCGGACAACGGAATACTCCTCAAAATAGGCTGTTTCACTCCATGAGCTTCAGGCACTCGAGTCACTTTGGACACTCTGCTTGCCAAATGTCACATTTCGAACACGACACGATCACGGAAGAGGCTCTATAGGTTCTCTTAGTGATCTTGGAGTTTGCTTATTGATATCTCCGTGACATCAATCGCGACCTTTCAGCTGCAGAAACGAGCCGCCGGAGGCGACCGCTAACGCCGACACGGCCCACGGTTGCGCCAAGCTCTGAGTACAACTGGGGAAATCGATTGTGGTTCGATGAAGCGACGCAATTGCGCAAACCGGCTGGCTGACGAACGGGGTGACTATGGCCGAGGACGTCCGGGCAGAAATCGTGGCCAGCGTGCTCGAAGTCGTGGTCCGCGAGGGCGACCAGATCAGCGAGGGCGACACCCTGGTGCTGCTGGAATCGATGAAGATGGAGATCCCGGTCCTGGCCGAGGTCGCGGGCACGGTCAGCAAGGTGAGCGTGTCGGTGGGAGATGTCATCCAAGCCGGCGATCTTATCGCCGTGATCAGCTAGTCGTCTGAGCTTGATAGCGGGAGTTGCCGATGTCCACCCTCGGTGACCTGCTCGCCGAACACACCGTCCTGCCGGGCAGCGCCGTCGATCACCTGCATGCCGTGGTGGGCGAGTGGCAGCTGCTGGCCGATCTCTCGTTCGCCGATTACTTGATGTGGGTTCGCCGCGACGACGGCTCGCTGGTTTGCGTCGCGCAGTGCCGGCCCAATACCGCGCCCACTGTTCTGCTGCGCGACGCGGTGGGGACCGTTGTCGACGCCGATCGCATGCCATTGATCGCGGCGGCCTTTGAATCGGGCGCCATTCGCTTGGAACGCAGTGCGGACCAACAGTATTCGTGGCAGCAGACCGGGGTGAACATCGAAGCTGTGCCGGTGCGATACGGCGACTCGGTGGTCGCGGTGCTGACGCATCAAACCGCCGTCGCGGACACCCCGAAGTCCAGCCCGCTGGAAACCGCATACGTCGACTGCGCCGGGGACCTCGTCCACATGCTCTCTGAGGGCACCTTTCCCAATGTGGGGGATGTGGCCATGTCGCGTTCAAGCCCGCGGGCCGGTGACGGCTTCATTCGGCTCGACGTCAACGGAGTCGTCTCCTTCGCCAGCCCGAACGCGCTGTCCGCCTACCACCGGATGGGCCTGACCTCGGAGCTGGAAGGCCACAACCTGATCGCCGTCACCCGGCCGCTGATCTCCGATCCGTTCGAGGCCCGGGAACTCGCCGAGCACGTGCTCGACTCCCTGGCCGGTGGGGCCAGCATGCGCATCGAGGTCGATGCCGGTGGCGCCACCGTGCTGTTGCGCACGCTGCCGCTGGTGGTGCAGGGCTCGGCGGCCGGCGCTGCGGTGCTGGCTCGCGACGTCACCGAAATCAAGCGGCGGGACCGCGCGCTGATGTCCAAGGACGCCACGATCCGGGAAATCCATCACCGGGTGAAGAACAATCTTCAGACCGTCGCGGCGCTGCTGCGTCTGCAGGCCCGCCGGACCACCAACGCCGAGGGCCGAGAGGCGCTCCTTGAGTCGGTACGACGGGTTTCGTCGATCGCGCTGGTGCACGACGCGCTGTCGATGTCGGTGGACGAGGAAGTCAACCTCGACGACGTGATCGACCGGATCCTGCCGATCATGAATGACGTGGCGACGGTGGATACGCCGATCCGGATCAACCGAGCGGGCATGCTCGGTGTCTTGGACTCCGATCGGGCGACCGCGCTGATCATGGTGATCACCGAACTCGTACAAAACGCCATCGAGCACGCTTTCGACCCGGCAGCCTGCGAGGCCGCCGCCGTGGGCGGTTCGGTGACGATCCGCGCCGAACGGTCGGCTCGCTGGCTCGACGTGGTGGTCCACGACAACGGTCGCGGGCTGCCCGAGGGTTTCAGCGTCGAGAACTCCGACCGGCTGGGCCTGCAGATCGTCCGGACCCTGGTGTCCGCCGAGTTGGACGGCGCGCTGCAGATGCACGACGCCCCCGAAGGCGGGACCGACGTGGTGTTGCGCGTGCCGATCGGTCGTCGTGCCCGCGCTCTGCTCTAGCGCCCATACACAACGGTGCGGCCCCGACAATTGGTCGGGGCCGCACCGTTGAGAAGGCCTGGTCAGACTCCGGTGCGGGCCTTCGTTCGAGCGTTACGACGCTTGAGTGCACGTCGCTCGTCTTCGCTCATTCCGCCCCACACGCCAGAGTCTTGCCCGGTGTTGAGCGCCCATGACAGGCACTCGGTGGTCACCGGACAGCGGTTACAGACCAGTTTCGCGTCGGCGATCTGCGCGAGGGCCGGACCGCTGTTCCCGACAGGGAAGAACAGCTCCGGGTCCTCGTCGCGGCAGACCGCGGTGTGGCGCCAATCCATAAGTCGTTGCTCCTCACTGTGTGCGCAGCAATGTGCGCACGAATAATTTTCTTCGGCTGTTAACGCAGGCACAAGAAATGTTTCCGTACCGTTGCATGCGATCGCTCGATCGTTTCACAGGCTCAACAGATGTCAATAGCGGCTCGTTGGTCCGTGGTCAATGTCACTTCAAAGATCTGTTACCAAATCCCTTATTCGTTTGTACTACACTCCCTCGGGGCCTGACCAGTGCTTTCGGCCACATTCTACGATCACCGCAGGTCGGGAAGCCTTTTTAGAGGCGGAGCGACAACGTCCAGGGCGTCGGGAACGGCGCGGAAAGTCATCCGCTCGCGCACGCCGAGGTAGTCGCCGTCGAATTGACTCGGCATGGGTGGATCGGCGCATGTCACCCGCACGCAGTCCGCGTTGTCGTCGCGAACGACCTGGTCACCCTCGATTTTGGGCTGCTTGGAGAACATCTGTGCGACCAGCCTCAGGCTCGGTACGACCTTCAACCGGGTGACGCCGAAGATGCCCAGTCCGGCTTCGAAGCTGGTGCCGGGGTTGGTGCACATCGGCCGATCGTCGGCGTAGGTCCACGGGCTGGAGTTGGACACGAAGACGAAGTACACCCCGGAAATCGGTTTGCGCCCGGGCAGCTCCACGGTCAGTCGCGGCTGCTTGCGGGAGTAAGCGATCGTCGCGCGCACCGCTGCGGTGATGTAGCGGGTCGGCGTGACTTTTTTGCCCTTCTCCCGCTGGGCCTCCACTTTGGCGACCGCCTCGGCGTCGACCCCCATGCCGGCGTTCAGCACCGCCCACTGCTCACCGCAGTCGATCAGTCCGATCCGGCGCCACTTCTTTTCCGGTCCGTATTTGTCGAGCAGCCAGATGAGTTGGTTGGTTGCGTCGATCGGGCCCGGCGGGATGCCCAGCGAGCGTGCTGTCACATTCGCCGATCCACCGGGAACGATCGCCAACGCCGGCACATGCCCGGTGGGCAACTGCCCGGGTTTGCCGAGCAGACCGTTGACGACGTTGCTCACCGTGCCGTCGCCGCCGTGCACGACGACGAGATCGACCCCGTCCTGAACCGCGGACTGGGCGATTTCGCCACCGTGGCCTCGGTGCCGGGTGTGCTCGACGGTCAATTCCAGGCGGCTTTTGAGTGCGTGCGCCAGCAGATCGCGGCCGGCCGTGGTGGTCGAGGTCGCGGTCGGGTTGACGATCAGCACGGCGCGCATGAGGCCAGAGCCTACGGGAGCTGTGTGGTTACGCTGAGGCGGTGATTACGCGTCCTCCGGCCACTGTGCGCGGCGCGGGATTGATCGTTGCAGTTCAGGGCGCGACAGGTCTGCTGGTCGCCGCGGTGCTGCTGATTCGGGCGATCGGCGGCGCGGATCAGCGGGTGGCCAACGGCTTCGGGACCGCGGTGTGGTTCGTCGTGGCCGGCGGCGCTGTGCTGGCTGCCGGCTGGGCCCTGCTGACCGGAAGGCGCTGGGGACGCGGGCTCGCGGTATTCGCCGAGCTGTTGCTGCTGCCGGTGGCGTGGTACCTGACCGTGGGCTCGCACCGGGCGCTGTTCGGGGTCCCGGTCGCTGCAGCGGCGTTGATGGCGCTGGCGTTGTTGTTCAGTCCGGCTACGTTGCGTTGGTTATCCGACCGGGCATAGGCGCCGCTCGCCCCCGCACGCGGGTGGGGGTCCCCCCAGCCGCGTGGCGGTGAGGGGGCGTGCCCCCACCTCATCGCTGCCGTGTATATCGTCGCCGGCGCGGATCAGCTCGGTTCGGCCAGCTTGGCCAACTCGGGACCGGACAGCCGGTAGGTGGTCCACTCGGTCTGCGGCGCAGCGCCGACGGCCCGATAAAGCGCAATCGCGTCGGTGTTCCAGTTCAGCACCGCCCAGGACAGCCGGGTGTAGTTGTTGTCGACGCATTCTTGGGCCAGCGCCGCCAGCAGGCCGCGGGCTAACCCGAGACGGCGAAATCGACTCCGCACGTAGAGGTCTTCTAAGTGGATGCCCTCGATGCCGTCCCAGGTCGAGAAGTTGAGGAACCACAGTGCCATCGCGGCGACTTCGCCGTCGACCTCGGCGACGTGCGCACGCAGCGTCGGGTTATCACCGAAAAGCGCTGTGCTGAGCTGAGTCTCGACGACGTTGCATTGATCGGCGGCGTGCTCGAAGCTGGCCAGGTCGTGGATCATCGCGGTGATCGCCGCGGCATCGGGTGGTGCGGCTCGACGGATGCGGACGGTCACGGCTGAACCCCCAGCGCGGTCAGGATGGTGATGAATTTTGTTGTGGTCTCGGCGACTTCGCCGTCGGGGTCGGATTCGGCGACGATGCCGCCACCGGCGTGGGCCAGCGCGGTACGGCGGTCGGCGGCCAGTTGCGCGCCGCGGATGGTCACCACCCAGCGTCCGTCGCCGGCGGCGTCGCACCAACCCACGGCGCCGGCGTAGAACCCGCGATCGCCTTCCAGCGTGCTGATGAGTTGCGCGGCGGCGTCGGCGGGCACCCCGCCGACCGCCGGGGTGGGATGCAGCGCAAGCATCAAATCGATTGCGGTGGTTGATGTGTCGCGCAGGCGCGCGGTGATCGGTGTGCTGAGGTGCCACAGCGCGGTGGTGCGGCTCAGCGTGGGCGTGGGGGAAAAAGTCAACTCGCTGCACAGCGGGCGCAGAGCCTCGGCCATGGTGTCGATGACCAACTGATGCTCATGGCGATCCTTGGCCGAATCGGCGAGCGCCGCCCCGGCGGCGGCGTCGACTTCGGGGTCGGCAGCACGCGGCGCCGACCCGGCGAACGGCCGAC
>Ga0302177_10001159_pt1 | contig 19070 bp, 16 predicted proteins | sample I_Palsa_E1_2_FD_198780 | JGI IMG/M metagenome (GOLD analysis project Ga0302177, IMG submission 198780) | Peat permafrost microbial communities from Stordalen Mire near Abisko, Sweden - I_Palsa_E1_2 | ecosystem: Environmental > Terrestrial > Soil > Palsa > Peat permafrost | place: Sweden... | reverse complement strand
TCTAGGACGGAAGTGCTCGATGCTCGAATTCGTTCTACCCGGTGTTAGTAACCAACTTCACCTCTTGGGCAGACCCGGTCCGTCAGGAGAATCCCCAACAAACCAAGGGGCCACCGACATCAGGAGAGTATATCAACAATTTCGATTCCGTCAAGCACAACCTAATTATTTTCCGGGGTATTTTTGGCAGCTCGCTCTGTGGATTTCACCTGCACCTGTGGAAATCAGTTGATCGTGCCCTGTGAGCTGCGCGACGGCCCCAAGTCGCTAGGCCGATTCTTGTTTTACGCGGCTCGAGTTATTGCGGAATGTTTGCAAATCGCCGCGACGATCAAGCCAAGGATCATCAGTTGGATTCCCCCGGCGAACATCCACTTGACCGCGAGCATGTACGGCACACGATATACCACGTACTCGCTCAAGGAATACGGGACCACGGTCATGAAAGTCATCACGATTCCGTAGCGAATCCCCTGCGGCATCCACGGCTTGTTCTCGCGTCCACGCGTGTAAATATATGCGAACATCGCCGCAAAAAAGAACTGGCCCAATGCCATGGCCCAGAATCTATGCATGATCCCTTCGGCGCTGCGATGGCTCAACGGGATGGCATCGTAATCCGGCATCAGCCAAACGCTATGGACCAGGTAATTTGTGCCCATCAGAACGACGTAAGCTACAACGATCGCGAGGATGAGTTTCTTCATGGCTGTTGTTCCCTCCAAAGCTCAGATTTGGCCCATGGGCATCGGTGAGAAAAGCCGTCGAAAGTTTCTATGTCGTTGCCCGTTTGGCGGAGCCTAGCACCGGCCGGCCTCCAGGAGCGGAAGATTTCGCGCCCGAGCCATGTCGGAGAACGGCGTTTCGCTGCGCGACCCCTTTCGGTGCGATAGCGCGCTAGCTACGGATTCGTCACCTGCTCTGAGATGCTCGACTCGCGGAGCATCGTATATTTCTGCTCCCAAGCTTGATGAACGGGGCTCTCGGCATACGCGTCCGCCGCGGCGCGATTCTGAAACTCGATGGCGAAGGCGGCGCTGAAGTCGCGGGGCTGCAGGCGCTCCGCTTTGATCCACACGTTTTTCACTCCCGGGACTTTTGCCGCCATGTCCTTGACGCCTTCCAGCGCACCCTGTTTATCCGCGTCTGAAACGCCTGGATTCCATTTGAGGATCACCATATGAATGATTGTTTTCGGCTGGCCGAATTTGTTCTGTCCGGCGACGTAGCCGCCTCCCAAAAGCGTGAGCGCCGCCAGAGCGCCGCCAAGGATTCTTGTCGTCCTCGAAATATAAATTCGCATGGAATCTCCTTTACCGCCCGCACGCCGCGCACAAGTGTAAGCAATCGAGCGGCGCCAGCGCAATCATTTGCATGTTGACCCGCGGGTTTCGGGTTCAGTACGATGCGCAGCAGTTGATTTTGCCCTTGTCCAGACAAGCAGCTGTGAGGAGGCGCCATGTACTGCTCAAAGTGCGGTGCAAATGTACCGGAAGGAGCTGGGTTCTGCAGCGCATGTGGGCAGCCGATGGCCACAACATTTAGCGCCCCGCCCGCCGGTGCCGCCCCAATCTCAACCGCGCCGCCAGTGTACGTACCGCCCGCCCAGCCGAGCTGGCCAGTGCCGGCCGCGCGGGTAGTCGCTTACGCAGGATTCTGGCTTCGCTTCGTAGCTTGGATTATCGACCGAATCGTTTTGCAATTTGCAGGTGGAATTCTCACGTTGCCGTTGGCAGGATCCATCGGAATTCGCGAGTTGATGCGGACTCATCCGTCAACACCGGAGGATTTGATCCCGCTAATCGCTACTATGCGCAAGTTTTTCTTGATAATTCTTGTGCTCGAATGGCTTTACTACGCGCTTTTGGAGAGTTCCGTATGGCAGGCAACGCTTGGGAAAAAAGCACTCGGGCTTGAAGTCACTGACCTCGCAGGAGCTCGTATCACTTTCGGCCGCGCAACCGGCCGGTATTTCGCTCGCTACATTTCTTTCTTTACGCTAGGAATTGGCTACCTTATGGCGGGTTTCACTGAAAAGAAGCAGGCGCTGCACGATATGATCGCCGGAACGCTCGTGATTCGCAAGTTATAGGACAGCTCGCGGCCGAAGAGAACCTGAGGAGCGAAATGTACTGCTCAAAATGTGGGACTGCAATCGCACAAGGCGCGACGTTTTGCTCCTCGTGTGGCCAGCCCGTGAATCCGCCATTCGCGGCAGCGCCCAATGCCCCGGTTTCTGGAACATTTGTGCCGCCTGTTCCGCAGCCCTATGCTTCTGTTTCACCCGTTCCGCTCTTCCCGCAGTCGGCCTACGCCGGATTCTGGCTGCGCGTCGTGGCGCACTTGATTGACGGGCTGCTCGCCGGAATCGCATTTGCAGCCGTATTTCTAGTTGGAATCGCCGCGGTCGGCATCGGAAGTCTCAAAGATTTGATTCACGGAACAGACAATCCGGAAGATATTTTTACCCCGGGACTCATCGCGCTGATTTTCCTACTCTGCGCGATCTCAATAGTAATGATGTGGATCTACTATGCCTGGATGGAAAGCTCGTCCCACCAAGGAACCCTCGGTAAGATGGCGCTCGGACTGATCGTGACGGATCTCGAGGGCAGACGAGTCACCTTTGCGCGCGCAAGCGGGCGCTATTTCGCCAAGATTATAACCGGCCTGATTCCTCTCGGAATCGGCTACGCGATGGCGGGATTCACGGAGAAAAAACAAGCACTGCACGACATGATCGCGAGTTGCCTGGTGTTGAGGAAGGTTTAAGAATTTTCGCTGCGCGAATAAACGTTGACGTTCCGCGAGGAGCGTTCGATCCCGGTGATACCCCTTACACGCCCCAACCGTAGCGTTCCGAATGAACTAGCGATTCGTGCAGCTCGCCGCGGATTTGTGCGGTGAATTCCGAGCTGCGCAGTACGCGAGAACCCGGCTCTGCAATATCCATCGTGCGGTAGCCGTGATCCAAAACGCGATCCACCGCCGATTCGATCCATTGCGCTTCTATCTCCAGGCCGAAAGATTCGCGCAAGAGCAACGTCGCCGAAAAAATGGCGCCAAGCGGGCAAGCCACATCTTTACCAGCGAGCGATGGCGCCGACCCGTGAATCGGCTCGTAAAGTGCGGGTTGATTTGCTGCACCGCGGCTCATGGAGGGAATTAGTCCAATAGAGCCTGCGAGAGCCGCCGCTTCATCGCTCAAGATGTCGCCGAACAAATTTCCGGTCAAGATCACATCAAACTGCGCGGGGCGCAGCAGGATCTGCATCGCAGCATTGTCAACGTACAAATGTTCCAGTGTGACGCTCGGATATTGGCGCGCAACTCTCGTGACAGTATTTCGCCAAAGCGCGGAAGTGGCCAGCACGTTGGCTTTATCCACGCTGGTCACATGCCGGTTCCGGGCATCCGCGCGTTCGAACGCGTAGCGCGCTATTCGCTCGATTTCCGCCGCCGTGTAGGATGCAACGTCGCGCGCGCGCGCGTCTTCTCCCTCGTTTACCTGCTCGTGCTCGCCAAAATAAATGTCTCCGGCAAGTTCACGCACGATTTCGAAATCACACCCACTTATGCGGTCGCGACGCAGCGGGGAAATCCCTTGCAAGGAAGATCGCAACTGAATGGGGCGCAGGTTGATGTACAAGCCGAGCTGCTTGCGCAAGCGCAATAAGCCGGCTTCCGGGCGCTTTTCCAGTGGAACAGAATCCCAGCTGGGGCCGCCGATCGCTCCCAGCAGAATCGCATCGCACGAGCGACATCCGGCCAGGGTTTCTTCCGGAAGCGGCGTGCCGAAGCGATCGATAGCTGCTCCGCCAAACGCAAACTCGCGAAATTCGAAATCGTGCTCAAAAACAGCGGCGCAATCGCCCAACAGCCGGACCGCTGCACTAGTGACTTCCGGGCCAATACCGTCTCCTGCCAGCACTGCAATAGTTTTTCGCACTCTGCTCATGGATTCCTGCTCCCCCATCGACCCGCGGCGTTTACACTCTTCAATTCGCCGCTGCGATACTGACGTCCTCGTTTGCGGGAGCAATCGAGGCGCCGCGGCGGACTTTGTGAATGATAGAAAGCAAATCACGATCGGTCACTTGCTTGGCGGCGTCCGCATGTGCAATCGCCTGTTTGTAACACTCCGCGAGTTCGCTTCCCGTGGTTTGATACCCGAGTTCAAGAAGGCGCGCACGCAACGCATTACGTCCCGAATGTTTTCCCAGCACCAGCCTTCGCATCGGGACACCGACCTTTTCAGGCACGATGATTTCGTAGGTCATGGGATGTTTGAGCATGCCGTCTTGATGAATGCCGGCCTCGTGCGCGAAAGCATTTGCACCAACCACGGCTTTGTTCGGCGGAACACTCACCCCCGTAATAGAAGTGAGCAGCCGGCTAGTGGAATAAATCTTCTCAAGCGAAATGTTCGTGGCGCAGGAATAGCGCGCCTGCCGCACGTGCAGCGCTACGGCGATTTCTTCGAGCGAAGCATTTCCAGCACGCTCGCCGATACCGTTGATCGTACATTCCACCTGGCGCGCTCCGGCGGATATAGCTGCAAGCGAGTTGGCCACCGCGAGCCCCAAGTCGTTGTGGCAATGCGCGCTAAACACCAGATTCGGATAAGCGGCAAGGCGCTCGCGGGCCGCGCGGAACATCGCGCCATACTCTTCAGGGGTGGAGTAGCCGACCGTATCGGGAAGATTGATGATGGTGGCTCCGGCGCCGGCAGCCGCGTCGATCACCTCCAAGAGATACGCCAAATCGCTGCGGCTCGCATCTTCCGCGGAAAATTCCACTTCATCGCAGCGCATCCGGCCATAGCAGACCATTTTTGCCACTTGCTCAAGCCCCTGTTCCCGAGTAATGCGAAGCTTGTGTTCCAAATGCAGGTCCGACGTCGCCAGAAAAATGTGCAGCCGCGGCCGGGCCGCAGGATCCAGCGCCCGAAGAGCCGCATTTACATCTTCCAGACGCGCACGGGCTAACGCAGCAACGCGGGAACGTTTGATCTCGCTGGCTATCGCGCGCACGGCTTCTAAATCTCCGGGCGAGGCGATCGGAAAGCCTGCCTCAATCACATCCACTCCAAGCTGCTCCAACTGCCGCGCGAGAAGAAGTTTCTCGCCGCAATTCATCGAAAAACCCGGCGATTGTTCGCCATCGCGCAGGGTGGTGTCGAAAATGTGCACGGTTTCCATGGACTCTCCTGGACACTACAGAGTGGAACGCGGATGCGCAGGTATGTCCAATTTATACTTCTTGCATAGGGCATAAGTTTTCCTTATACATGTAGAACGCCTTTCGAGGTGTCTTGTGGATCTCGCGGTACTGCACGTATTTCAAACCATCGCAAACGAGCGCAGCTATTCTCGCGCTGCGGAGAAGCTGTACCGCACGCAGCCGGCTGTCAGCATGTCCATGCGCAAGCTGGAAGACTGGGTAGGCCAGCCGCTTTTCGTGCCTGGGTCAGGAGCGCGGGCTCTCACGGATGCCGGCGCGCTTTTGCTCGAGTACGCCGAGCGCATGCTGAACCTGAGAGAGGAAGCTCGCAAAGGCCTGACGGAGTTGCGCGGCTTGGAACGCGGGCAAGTTTCATTGGGTGTGAATGAAAGTTCGATTCACGCGCTTCTGCCGTCACTGGACCTTTTTCGCCAGCGTTTTCCAGGTATTCGCATTCGAGTTCATCGCGTATTCTCGCGCATGATTCCCCGGGAGTTGCTGAACCATCAGCTCGATATCGGAGTGATTTCCTATTTACCGGAAGAACGCGAACTTACCACCGTGAAGTTCTACCGGGACTCGCTGACTCTGGTGGTTTGGCCCGGTCATAAGCTTGCCAAGCGGCGCGAAGTGGATATTTCCGCGCTCGGTGACGAAACCTTTGTCGCGCACATCGTTAAATCACCCTATCGGCAAGAAGTGATACAGATGTTCGCGCGCCACCGCGTGGCCTTGCGAATGGAGCTGGAGCTTCCGACAATAGAAAGCATCAAGCGATTCGTGGAGATGAAAAGAGGGGTAGCCATCGTGCCGCGCATGTGTGTAGAAGGCGAGATAGCACGCGGCGACTTGCACGAGCTGCGCATCCGCCAAATGCGGATTCAGCGCCATCTGTATTTGGTTTACCGGCAGGATCGGCCGCTGAGCGCGGCCGCGCAGGCGCTGACTCAAATCATACTGTCGAAACGGAAAGCGCGATCCAGGACTTCGCGTGGCTAGTATCCGGCTACTGCAACGCGCCGACGGTGACCGGCGCGGCACTTACATCCCAGAAGGAGAATTTCTTGTTCACCGACGTAAACGGTTTGCCGTCTACCTCCACGTATGGATAGACGAAATAATTTAGCGGCGGTCCGGCCTGGGGAGGTGCCAAAGTGAGGTCACGGCCGACGCTGAACTGAACGCGATTTGCGTCGTGTGCACCGAAGAAATATTCCTTCTTCGCAGGATCCTTCCACGCTTCCGAAGCGTCGATCGGCACCCATCCGTAGCCGTACAGGTAAAATTCCGCCCAGCAATGATATCCGCCTATCTCGCCCGTCGTCGCGCTTAGCGGTACGGAAAACCCGATTTCAAATTTCGCGGGAATGCCGGCCGAGCGGGCCAGACCGATGAAAAGAGAATGAAAATCGGTGCAATTTCCCCGCTTGGCGTCGCACGCCCAATAGATGTCTCCATTGCCCCAGCCGGTGCCGCTCTTGTCGTACTTCATGTTCGCGAGTACGTAGTCATAAATCACCCGGGCTTTGTCGAGGTCGGTGGTCTTGCCCGCCGTCACTTCGGCTGAGAGTTCACGGATGCGCTGATCGAGCGGAACGAGGTGGTCCGGCTGAAGCCAGCGCGCGAGGTCGGGGTGAGAGGTCGCGGCGGCGCCGGACACTTCCGCGAAAGAGTTGTGCAAATGCTCGATGCGCTTCACGGTGAACTCCATAGTCACCACAATGTTCGCCACGGTGGGGCTTTTCACGTCAAGATGCACCATCTGATTTCCGTATTCCGGCGCGGTCAAAATCTGAGAAAGGTAAGGCGAACTCACTTTGGCTTTCAGGATTTTTTGGTATTCGTCGCCCTGAGGATAGGGTAACCAAATTTGTACGTCTTTCGAACCGGCGGGAATGTCGTGAACCTCTGCCGTGTACGTAAATTCAAAGGTTCGTTCCTGCATCGAAGAAGTTGCCGGGGCTGAACCGGCCAGCAAGAAGCCAGCCGTCGCCGCAACGATGATGCGTATAAAGGGGCTGTGTCGGGTGATCATAGAGGTCGCATTTTACTCCCTCTTCTGAGGACGACGCTAGTGTTTGGCGGCGAGTTCGTCGAGCGCGGCGGATACGCGCGAAAGCCCTTCGCGGAGATCTTCCGTTTGCCCGCCGGCACCTATGCGGAAATGTTCGGGAGCATCGAAGAAACGTCCGGGAACGACACTGGTTTCGTATTTCTCGTGCAGGAGCTGGCAGAAGGCATCGGCGTGGCCACTCGCTAGATGCGGAAATGCAATGGTCCCGGCCTCGGGCCAGATGGTCAGGAGCTCGTTCCGAGAGTCGAGGAACTTTTTCAAGAGCGCGCGATTGGTTCCGAGCAGCTTTTTCGCGCGCGCAACAATTTGCGGCAGATGATCGAGCGCTATCACACTGAGCATCTCGGCGGGGTGCGCGCCGGTCACTCCGAAGAGATCGTTCAAGCGCCACATGCGCTCGGCAAGCGGTTTAGCTGCGAAAATCCAGCCGCAGCGCAATCCTGAAAGGCCGTAGGCTTTCGTCAAGCTGCTGGTGGCCACGAAATTTTGTCCCAAAAGAAACGACGTCTGCCAAGGCGAATCGAAACAAGCTTCCAAGTAAACCTCATCTACGAGGACGTGCGCGCCGAGACTGCGGGCAATTTCTCCGACGATGCGCATCGCGGCTTCTGGAGTGCGCACACCGCTGGGATTGTGCAGGTTTGTGATCACAATCAGACGGGTTCGCGGCGTAATGCTGCGTTCCACTTCCCGCGGGTCCATTTGAAATCCCGACTCGAACTTTCGGGGAAAGCGGCGGATCTTTGCGCCCAGATATTCGGCGGTGGAAACGATAGCCCCATACGAAGGCTCTTCGATAAGCACTTCGTCGCCGGGTTCGATCAGAGCGGCCATGGCCAGATGATTCGCCATCGAAGTTCCCTGCGCGAGAACGATATTTTCGACCGGAACATTTGCTTTGGCGGAGAGACGTTCGAGCAGCGGTTGGTAGCCGTACCCACTTGAGCCGGAGATTTCCAGATCTTCGATGCGCACGGGGAGTTCACTCAGCGGAAAATGGAGGACGTCGCTCGCGGCGAGATTGTAGCGCGCACCGGAGCGCAGTTTTGCCCATTCGATATACGCCGATCGAATCTCTCGCCTTTGAGGGCTCATGGACGGAACTCACTGAGAACCGGCGGTGCGCTTTGCGCGCCCGCGCAACAAGTAATAGACAGGGACCCCGGCCAGCAGAATACACACGGCAACACCGGCATTGCGAGGATATTTGTAAATTGTGTTTAGAACGATCAACCAGGCTACCAGTACGAAAATACCTGTGGTCCACGGATGCCCAGGAACGCGGAAACCCGGCAAAGCGCTCGGCAAGACTTCCTCGCGTGTCTGGCGGCGTCGAGAAACGAAAAGGCAGGTCGCCGTGAGTCCAAAAAACAGCCAGTCCATCACCACGACATAGCTCAAGAGCTGCTCGAACGTGCCAAGCAGCACGGCCGCGCTGGTGATCGTGCCCTGCAGAATGATGGCGACCACCGGGACCCGGCTACGCGATCCTAGCCGCGCAAACGCACGAGGAAGGACTCCGTCTTCTGCCATGGCGAAAGCGACGCGCGGATACGTGAGCATGGCCTGGCTCAGAAATCCAAGGGTGGATATTGCGATCGTGACCGCTATCAGAGTTGCGCCGAAGTTTCCCAATGCAGCCCGCATCACCGCTGAGGCCGGCGTAGTGGTGGCCGCCAATCCCGCCGGAGAGAGCGCTTGCACGTAAATGATGTTGACGGAAACGTACAGTGCGATGACCCCGATGACTCCGAGCAAGAGAGCTTTTGGAAGATTTGTGCGGGGCTCGCGAATTTCGCTGGCGATGTAATTTGAGGTCTGCCAACCACCGTAGGCGAAAATCACTGGAATCAGGGCTGCGCCGAAAACCGTCAAGAGGTCGAACGAAGCCGGCCGGTCTAGCAATGGATGCCACGCCGGATGAGGCGCTGCAGAAGACCGAAGAAGAAACCAGGCGCCGCAACCGACGATCATTACGATCGCGAGAATGCGCAAAACCATGAAAAAACTCTGCACGCCGCTTCCAGCGCGCACACCAATGCAGTTGATGGCGGTAAGCGCGACAACGACGGAAACCGCCGCGACCTTTTCCGGCACTGCGCTGTGAGAGAACTCGCGAAAATATTTTCCGAAGGTCACAGCGACGGCAGCCGTCCCGCCGGCGTGAATCACCAGAATGCTTACCCAGCCGTAGAGAAAACCCAGCAGCGGATCGTAAGCCTCGCGGATGTAAGCATATTGCCCACCGACTTTGGGCATGCGGTTGGCCAGTTCGGCGTAAATAAACGCGCCAACCAGCGCAAGGAGACCGCCCGCCACCCAGGCGCCAAGGATCATGGCGGGCGTGTGGACGAGTTTCGCGACGACGTAGGAGTTGATGAATATGCCGGAGCCGACGATGCCGCCCATCACAACCATGGTCGCGTCGAAAATTCCCAGGCGAGCGGCGAGACCCGAGGTAGGGCCTGCCGATTCCGGCTGGCCGGAAGCAGCAGCGCGAGGTTGAATGCTTTCTGGCACCGGGGTGAGTGGCCTGCATTAAGCGGTCGCAGCGCGATCGAAACGCAGCAGGCAGTGCGAATCTATCATCGTGAGAGTTAGCCGCCAAGCTCACAACGAATTCAACAGCAGTCAGCCGTTCTTGCGCGAAATATTTGGCGACTTCCAGCGCGTCTCTAAATCTAAATGTGTGTTGCGGCACCGAGGTTTCCGTTCGGCGTTGCAAGATTGCGAGGTTGAAGGCACGATATATTGTCGCTGTTTGGGATTCCGCCAACGCATCCAGACGGTAGTGGTTGGAATCATAGATTCGAAAGGGACCAGAATGAACCTTGGGATTAGCCTCAGAGACGAAAACTCGAACCTGCCGCCGCGTCTTCCCAATTTGCCGGAGAGGATTCGGGGGCTTGAGCGGCTTTCTTTGAATTTGTGGTGGAGCTGGCAGCCGCGCGCGCGGGAAATGTTCCAAGCCCTGGACCTGCAGGCCTGGCGGGAAAGCGATCATAATCCCTTGCGAATGATCGCGCAGTTGCCGCAGGAAATTCTTCAGAACGCAGCAAGTGATCCGGAATTCTTGAAGCGTTACGACGCGGTGATGAATGAATTCGAAGCAAACATTGCGTCGCAGACCGGTTGGTTCACAGCGGAGTACGGCGACCCTCAAGCGCCCATCGCATACTTTTCGGCGGAGTATGCGTTCCACCATTCCTTGCGGCTTTATGCCGGGGGCCTGGGGGTGCTGGCGGGAGATTACATCAAAGAATGCAGCGACCTGGCAATTCCCGTGGCTGCGGTCGGACTGATTTATTCTCGCGGGTATCTTTCGCAGAAACTTCGAGACGACGGCTGGCAGGAAGACGACGAGAAAATACTGGATCGCACTTACGATCCGGTAAGACAGGTCCTCGACAAAGACAATCGTCCTCTTCTCGTGCAAGTGCCGTTGTTCGATCCTCCGGTTCACGTGCAAGTGTGGCGCGCGGATATCGGCCGGGTACCTGTCTATTTGCTGGATACGGATGTGGAAGGCAATCAGCCCTGGGACCGGACCATTACTCAGCGCCTTTACACCAACGATCCCGAGCAGCGGCTGCGGCAAGAGATCGTTTTGGGCATCGGGGGTATGCGGGTGCTGGAGGCTTTGGGAATCCATCCCGCGGCTGTACATATTAATGAAGGGCATCCGGCACTCGCGCTGCTGGAGCGGTCGCGCATGCTGGTGGAAGGTGGAAAAAGCTTCGAGCAGGCCATTTCGCAAGTTCGCGACACGTCTATTTTCACCACACACACACCGCTTTCCGCCGGCACTGACGTTTTCCCTTTTCCCTTAATCGAGAAATATTTCAGCCATTTGTACGATAAGTTGGGGACCAATCGCGACGGGCTTCTGCAGCTGGGCGTTTCCCCAGCGGACCCCAATGCGGGATTTAACATGACGGTGTTCTCGCTGCGCATGTCGAAGTTTTGCAATGCGGTGAGCAAGAAGCACGGCGAAGTGGCGCGACAGATGTGGGCCGCGGTGTGGCCAGATAAAAAGGCGGCAGAAATACCGATTACCGCGGTCACTAATGGAGTGCATCTCGGCACTTGGATGGATCCGCTGTGGCTGCAGCCGATGCTCGACAAATATATAGGCGCGAACTGGGTTCGCGACATGGATCGAGCTAAGACCTGGCAAGGGATCGATGCAATTCCGGACAAAGAACTCTGGTGGCTGCGGAGTCGGTTGAAAGGCTTGTTGATCGCTGACATTAACGAACGCGCCCGCGACGAGTGGAAAGGGAAACGCGTTCGCGCAGAGAGCGCGATTGCATTCGGCGCGCTGCTCGATCCGCGGATTCTGACGATCGGTTTTGCGCGGCGGTTTACGGCCTACAAGCGGCCGGACCTCATCCTCCACGATCTGGGGCGCCTGAAGCGCTTGCTGACGAATCCGCTGCAGCCGGTACAAATTATTTTTGCGGGCAAAGCCCATCCCTCTGACGTGGGTGGGGCGCAGTTGATCCAGAGAGTATTTCAATTGGCGCGAGATCCCGAATTCGCAGCGCGCATCGCTTTCGTGGAAGATTACGACCAGCATCTGGCGCAGCGCATGGTGCGCGGAGTGGACGTGTGGCTGAACAATCCGCTTCCTCCGCTGGAAGCGAGTGGAACCAGCGGAATGAAGGCGGGGGTGAATGGCGTGCCAAGCCTTTCCGTCCTCGACGGCTGGTGGCTCGAAGGGTACAACGGGAAGAACGGCTGGGCTTTCGGCGGAGATCCGGTTGAAGGTGACCGAACAAATATTGATGCTGACGCGCTCTACCGCTTGCTTGAGGAGCAGATAATTCCGCTTTATTACCGGCGTTCCGACGACGAGATTCCGCACGAATTCGTTGAGGTAATGAAAGAAGCCATAAAAGGGGCCGCGCCACAATTCTGCACCACACGCATGGTGAAAGAGTACGTCAACCGCTTCTATATCGACGCGCTGGGGCTGAAAGAGTCCCTGGTTTCCAGCGACAAGTAAACCTTGCTTGTCATCCGCGATACGGCGGTCCAGTCTGGCTGCGCGTCGAGAGCAGACCCCAGAGTCGGAAAGCGAGATGGTTGAAAGTTCTCGATTAGAACGGGGTGCGGTTGTTTGTTTTGTGTAAGTTAGGCGGGGTTCTAATAATTCGAGTTCTCGATTAGAAATTCTTACTTTCTTGTGGGGAGGCCGCGGAGTGGCCCGGAAGGGCCGAACCGCGGGGGCGTTCATTTAGCCTGACTCAGAGCGCGGTAAGTATCGTATTTTGAGTGTATTATCATAACAATTTACCATTATAACATACCTGTCAAATCGGGATTGTGTGGGCATTTTGCAACTCCTTTTGGGGGTGGCAGTTGGAAGGGGCTACTCCAAAACGGGAAACTCCGCTTATTGCAGTCTACAGGGCGAACCTGCGATAACCTCTGCTGGTGAAGGGAATGGGATTCCGAACTCGCCCCCGACAACGGGACTGCTCCTTTTTCTACGACTGGGCGGAAACGCAAGCTGTCGAGAACATCGCCGGTAGCTAGCGTAGATCCGCGGACATTTTACTGTTTTCTGACGTCCACTTTGGTGTATAAAAAGGCAACTAGACTCAGCACTTAGACGCCCGCTAGTGGCGTACTACATTTGGTGATCGCCGGTGCGGAAGCTGGAGAGATGACATGAAGCACACAGATAGCAAGCTCGCGCTGCTCTTAATGGCAATCTCGATCGGCGGATTGTTAGCCTCGTGCCAAAAGGCCGGCCCGGTGGAAATCGCCGGGGCCACGCCGGGCGTAGCGGTGGAGGGCACGACAAAACTGTTGGTGGCCCTGCCGCTGGAGAATAACGGCAAGCACGAAGCCAAGAACGTCACGGTTAACGAAGTTCATTTGCAAGCGGGGAATCGCGAATTGCCAGTGACGTTGCCAGTAGATTTAGGGGACATAGCGCCGGATACGCGGAAGGTCTTGCAACTGCGGTTCGAGGTTGCGGGATTGAATGCCTCGAGCGCGTATGAATTGACAGTGAAAGGGCGCTATCGCTCCCGCGATCACGACGATTCACGGGAATTTTCCTATCGAACGAACATTCAAATTCCGCCTCTGGCGCCCGGATCTGCGACGGTAACTACGAAGACGGGGGTAACGAACCAGACCAAGGGGCCCTATCCGGCGCTGCCGCAACCGCCGCAACAGGAAAGCAACGAAGGGCGTGCACCGACTCCAGAAGGCACGCCACGCTCGCTTAATCCCAAAACTCCCAATGCCGCCGGAATTCAGGATCCGGGAATCACTTCGTATCCGGGAGTGGCGAAGGGTGGCGCGGCTGTGGGCTTCGTTATCAACACGGAATCAAACGGAGTGAACCAAAGCTTCCCGCCCGATCCGAGCGCGATAGGATCGGGAGGAAGCAGCAATGTGGTCCTTGCGACGGGGAACTTGTACATCAAGTATTCGACGGATGGCGGAAAGACATTCACTACTATTTCGAATCTCTCCACAGTATTTGGTGATCAGCCCAACGGAGGCTATTGCTGCGATCAAGTGGTGCATTACATCCCAAGCATCGACCGTTTTGTCTGGCTGATTCAAACTAATCAAACGAAGGATTCGAAGGGCAATGTGACAGGTCCGAACAGCGACCGCGTGGCATGGGCCAAGCCATCAGACGTGGCGGCTAATTTCAATACCGCCTGGACGTGGTTCGATGTCAGTTCGACATTTTTGGGGTTGGGCAACGACTGGCTCGATTTTCCGGACGTTTCCACGGCGAACGGGAATCTGTATATTTCCACCGATGATGTAACCAAAGGCGGGCTGGTTGTGTCGCGGATATCCTATTCGGATATGCAATTGCCCGGTGGAAGCAACGTGAGTTGGAGTTTTACTGACCCAACCAAGTCCACGTCGGCGGAAGGCTCGCATCTCACGCAAAATGCCGCGGGTACGATCTACTGGGCAGGCCACAACAGCACGAGCCAAATGCGAATTTTCGCCTGGGGAGACAGCTCCAACACTTATAGTTGGACTGATGTGAATAACACTTCGTACTCAACCTCGGACTACACTTCCGAGGCGCCGGACGGGCAATATTGGCTCGATCCTCGGGTGAAGGGGGATGCGGTGCTAGGGGCCGCGTTCAAACCGGCGGTGGGCGCGACCAAGCCGCCAAACCAAATCTGGTTTGCGTGGACCGCTGCACGCGACAGTAACTTCAAGCAACCTTATGTGCGCATGCTTTGGGTGGACGATCAGAAATTCAACAACGTGGGCGAGTTTGAGACCTGGAATTCGGATTATGTATTTGCTTATCCCGCGCTGGCGGTGAACAGCGCGACATCGGAAGTTGCAATTTCGCTGATGTGGGGCGGCAACGACAAGCACTATATGAATCACGCGGCCGGGTTTCCGTTGGACTTTCTGCTATACATTACGACTGCCAGTAATGTCACGTTTACAGTGAATCCGGTGGGCGCCACGGGTTGCGACGATGCTTCAGGGGGAAAAGTGTCCGGACGCTGCACGCGCTCCGGTGACTTTTTGTCTGTGCGACGTGTGGGTACAAATAGCGGGCTGTTTGGAACCCTGGCTTACGAGATCGATCTGGTTGATTCAACTAAATCGACTGATTGCCTGACGGCGCCGGGGTGTTTACAAAATGTGCGCTGGGTGGAGTTTGGAAGGCCCTCGGACGTCTTTCCGTCGCGCCCGCCGCGGCCTAGATAATTACGCTACAGACTCGGCTGGATCGGAGCTGAGCGGCATGTGATGGTGAAATCGGTATGGAGGCCTTGACGCATGTGTAGGGCTTTCGTATAGTTACAGCTCGGTTGCGGCACTTGCGGCAATCGAAAGGGAATTGGAAACGCGCGATGGGATCGCTGTATTACTGTCTCGGCTATGCTTACCGCTTCTATTTTACGGAGCGGACCGGCGAGACGCGCGCGGATGAATTGAGAAACTAGCAGACAAAACCCGCAGCAAGTCTTAAGACGCCGGCCGCGACTCTCACCGAGAGGACGCGGCCTTTTTGTTTTAGGGGCGTTATTGAGTCGCGGATATTGAACGCTTGGTGTTTGGCATTTATTTTGGCGGAGTTCACAGGCGGCAGGATTCCAGGAGGCGGGATGAGAGGAATGAAGATCGGGGACTGGCGAACGAAAATTGATGCGATTGACACGACTCTGCTGCACCTGCTGAATGTGCGCGCGGCGTTTGCGCTGGAAGTAGGAAGGCTGAAGGGAGAGGCGGGCGTGCCGCTTCGCGTACCGGCACGCGAGCGGGAAATTCTTTCGCGGATGAAGAAAGTGAACCCCGGACCGTTGGACGGAGAGGCGGTGGAGAAAATTTACCAGCTAATTCTGAGCGAATCGATTCGCGTTCAAGAGAGCTACGGCTACGGAGCCATCGTGATTTCGAAGCGAGCCCGCGAGCAGCGGCTTGAAAAGCGGCGGAAGCCGGACGCGGCATGAAAGTCGCAAGCAACATGCGCGTGGCGTTTCAGGGAGAGCGCGGCGCGTTCAGCGAAGAAGCGGCGGTGAAGCTGCTCGGTGGCGAGGTTCGCCTGGTGCCGCTTCCTACGTTTGAAGCGGCTTTCGGAGCGATCGCGAACGACGCGGCGGACTATATTCTGGCACCGATCGAGAACAGCCTGGCGGGGCCGGTGCACAGATCATTCGATCTGCTGGTGGAAAGCCCGCTGACCATCGTGGGCGAGGTGATTATACGCATCGAGCACAATCTGATCGGGCCCCGCGGGGGAACGATTGAAGAGGTGGCGATTGTGGAGTCGCATCCGGTGGCTTTGGCGCAGTGCGAGCAATTTTTCAGCGCTCGGCCGGGTTTGAAAAGAATTGCCACGGACGACACAGCTGGAAGCGTTCGCGAAATCGTGCAAGCGGGAGATCGCACACGAGCCGCGATTGCGAGCAAACGCGCAGCGGAAATTTACGGAGGGCAAATACTGCGCGAGCACTTGGAAGATGATGCTGAGAATTACACGCGGTTTCTGCTGCTCGCGCCCGCGACAGAAGCGGCGCCGGAGGAAGCGGACAAACTTTCCCTGGTTTTCAGACTCGCGCATCTTCCGGGGGCGCTTTATTACGCGCTGGAACCGTTCGCGCGACGAGATATCAATCTGATGAAAATTGAAAGCCGGCCAGTTCACGGGCTTCCGTGGCAATACCGGTTTTACCTGGACCTGCAAGCGACGGCGCACGATCCGGAGGTTACCAGAGCGCTGAGCGAGCTCGCGAAATTGGCGGTGGATATGCGGATTCTGGGTTCGTATGTTTCGGCAAAGACGGAGAACAACACTACAGCGCAATTAAGGGAGCAATCATGATCGTCAACATGGCGACGAATGCAACGGAAGAGCAGATCAATCATGTGGTGGAACGAATAAAGGAATGCGGGTGCCAGGCGCATTTGAGCCGCGGGGAGGAAAGGGCGGTGATCGGAGTGGTGGGAAAAATCGAGCAGCATCTAAGCGAACTCGAAACTCTGGTTGCGTCACCGGGGGTGGAACAAATCATACGCATCACGCATTCGTTCAAGCTGGCTTCGCGGAATTTCCGGCCGGAGGGCTCGATAATCGAATTGGGCAAAGGCGTGTCGGTGGGTGGAGCGGAGGTGATGGTGGCGGCGGGGCCGTGTGCGGTGGAGTCTGCGGAGCAAATCGGCGAAATTGCCGAACGCGCAGCGCAAGCGGGGGCGAAATTGCTGCGTGGGGGCGCTTTCAAACCGCGAAGCTCGCCGTATTCATTTCAGGGGCTGGGCGAGCAAGGGTTGAAGCTCTTGCGCGAGGCCGCGGACAAGAACGGGCTGCTGGTGGTGAGCGAGGTGATGGATCCTTCGCAGATTGAAATGATGCTGCCTTATGTGGACGTGATGCAGGTGGGCGCGCGCAACATGCAGAATTATTATTTGCTGCGCGCGCTCGGAGAAAACAGCATTCCGGTGCTGTTGAAGCGTGGGATGTCCGCGACGATTGAAGAACTGCTGCTGAGCGCGGAGTACATCATGTCCGGCGGAAACTACAACGTGATGCTGTGCGAGCGCGGGATTCGCACGTTCGACACTTACATGCGCAATACGATGGACATTGCGGCGATTCCGGTGATTAAGCAGCTCTCGCACTTGCCCGTGATTGCGGACCCGTCACACGGTACGGGGCGGCGCGACAAAGTGGCGTCGATGGCTCGGGCGGCGGTGGCGGCGGGAGCAGACGGTTTGCTGATCGAAGTGCATCAAGACCCGGAGCACGCGCTATCGGACGGGGCGCAGTCGCTCTATCCGAAGCAGTTCGCGCAACTGATGGACGAAGTGCGGATGATCGCGCCAGCGGTTGGACGCCGGATCGCAAAAGCTGAGCCAGCGAAACCGGTGGCTTCTGCGAGGACGTAGGCACGCCGGCGAAACACACATCCCTCACGAACGAGCCGGTTTCACGCCTAACCGGAAGTTCGTTTTTTACTTTTGCGGCGACGTATGCAGAAAGAGCGAGCGCATGGACGCGGCAATGGCCGGAGTCACGTGCTTGCCGATCGAAGTAGCCGGAACCGCTTCGGAGAAGATCAGCGGATCGGTGCTGGCCACGAGATTGATGTTGACGAGCGGAATGTCCGTTCCGCGCTGCTGGTTGAGAGTGGTGATGAATTTGTTCGCGATCACGGCATAGCCAGTATTCGTGGGGTGAACTCCGTCGAGCGAAAATGCGCCGCCAAGAAAGGCATTGGTCAAGTGGTGGCCGTCGGCTTCGATACCCTGCGAGCGGATTTGATCGGCGAGAGTGTGGATGTCGACGAGCACGGCGCCGTGCGTAAAGGCTTCGACCGCGATAATTATGTTGTAGGCATCGATGATCGCACGAGTCTCGACGACTTGGGGCGCGCGGAGGACGTCGCTGGAAGGCAGCGGACCCTTTATGGAACCGGTGAGAATGCCGGGAACTAGAGCTACGCCGTCAGGCAGGACGTAATCGCCCGGGCCGATTCCGAGAACGGGGCCGATTACGGATAAAGGATGGCCGGCTTCTTGCGCGATGGTGGCGGCTGGCGTGAAAAAGGGGACGACGGTGACATCGGGAATATTCGCGACGACGAGCGTTGCGCCCGTCTGGGACAGTTCGTTCAGCAATTTGTTGTAGTTTGAGGCGAAATTGGCGAGCGGAGTGGCAGCGGAGGGATCCGCTACGGATGCGGCGCCCAGAATGTCGTTGCTTCCAATCCACAAGAAGATAGTTGTGGGCTGCAGAGTCTGAGCCCATTGCACTTGAGTTTTCGAAACTCCGTCGAGAAGGCCGGGCAAGCCGATGACCAGGTCGGTCAGGCTGTCGATTGGAAGCGACGGCGCGGTTGTGAGTACATCCTGGAGTTCGGCGCCTGGAACGGCGAGGTCAGTGGCTTGAACAAAGGGATCGTCGCGACCAGGAGACGTGCCGGGAGTGGGCTCGATGAGCGGCGGCGGGCCAATGCTGAGCAATTCGAGGACGCTGGGAATTCCTGGCGGCGCAATCAGAGGCAGGACCAGGGGCGTGTGCGCTTGCGCGGCAAGCACCGCGGCCCAGCCATGCGGCTGCGCGGTGTCGAGCAGAGAATCGCTCTGAAAACCGGCGGAGAGCGAATCGCCGACTACGACAATGTTTGAAAGATTCGCCTTTTGAGAGCCGAAAAAGAAGTCCGGGCGCGCTTCTTGGGCACGGGCTGGCGACGAGAATGCGCCGACAAGGACTGCGAGAACCAACGCAGCGAGGACGAGCCTCTTCGCGGGAACAGAA
>Ga0302177_10001158_pt1 | contig 19072 bp, 19 predicted proteins | sample I_Palsa_E1_2_FD_198780 | JGI IMG/M metagenome (GOLD analysis project Ga0302177, IMG submission 198780) | Peat permafrost microbial communities from Stordalen Mire near Abisko, Sweden - I_Palsa_E1_2 | ecosystem: Environmental > Terrestrial > Soil > Palsa > Peat permafrost | place: Sweden... | reverse complement strand
TCCAACGGCTCCATAGCTCGGTCCGCTGCGCCGCAGAAAGCGCCACCCGTCTCGCTTGGATCATACACACCACCTTTGAACAGAAGTTTTATATTAGATGGTGTTGCATCGACCCATTGAGACCACCGCATTAATCGGAAATTGACGCGCTGCCAAAGCGCGACCCAGCTTAATCCGCCACATCGGCGAGCGGTTCCGGATTCTCCCTTCTCCCTTTTCTCTTTTCCAATCCGTATTTTCCCAATCCGTACTAGGACCCTTACAAAGCCCACGCTTGCGCGCTCCTCCCCCGCATGATATCTCTCTGTGTATTATGCACAATGATACAAAAAGCAGCACCCGCCGCAAGCACCGCCCGGCGGCCGACGGTCGATGGATTGAGCCGCCCAAACACATCATCATCTCGCGCAGGGCAAATGTGCCCCCGCCCACGCATCCCAGCCCAGCCGAGGGCGCCCCCAACAAGGCATTTTTAATCGAGACACGAAAACGATTAAAAATCGCCGCAACTGACACAAAACAAACAGAGGAGGTCCTTTCTAATCGAGACAATTTTGCACCCTAAATCGAGCGCCGGAAGGCGCAGCAAGCCGCGCCCCTACGAGGAGAAATAATGCTGGCGTTCGCGGGATGTGGTGAGTCTAGCTGCTTCGAGAGCCAAAGGACGAGGATTTGACAAGCGTCATCAACTGCCGTGTTCGGTTTTTTGATCTTGGAGCTGCTTCTTCCAGCCGAGGAGGCGCGCTTTGCCTGCCGCGTCTTCTGCTTCGGGAACCATTCCTTTTCGCTGAAACGCGCGGGAGATCGTGGTCCAGGCGAGGACGTCGCCCGGCTCAGCTTCAAGGATGCGGCGCGCGGACCCGATGGCGTTGTCGAAATCGTCTTGGGCGTAGTAGGCTTGGGCGAGACCGTGCAACGCATCGGTGAGTTTCGGATCGAGCGCAAGGGCCGCGTCGTATTCGGCAATCGCTTCGGCGAGCTTGCCCTCGCCGAAGAAATCAATCCCCGCGTAGTAGTGATCTTCCGCCGTCATCGGAATCGTCCCGTCGCCATTCTACCATCGCGACTATCGCCAAAAGGAGCGCTCTGGCCGCATGTTCGGACGAATTCGCCCGAGCGTTGGATCTCGTGCGAATAGCCGCGCGTGCTTTCCGCCGCATGTTCGTCGCGCTTCGCTATTATTGGATTACGGCGAAAGGCTACCGTCTGCATCCCTGGGATAGCCCGTACATTCACTGGCGCATGGAAACGTTTTACGGTGCGGAAGCCGCAAATCTCGACCGCCGCAAGTATTTTCAACTGATGTGGCGCGAGCGCGCTCGCATGCGTCACTTTCTCGACTGGGTGGACGAGCGCGACCGCGCGCAACGAATTGGCGGCGTATAATGGATTTGGAGGGAAGCAGTGCCTGCAATGGAAGATCTGAAAGTCCTCCAAAAGACCGAACAGCTCCACGAAGCTCGCTGGTGGGAAACGACGCCGGATGGCCGCGCGCACTGCTATCTTTGCCCGCGCCATTGTCACATTGGGGAAGGGCAGGCCGGGTTTTGTTTTATCCGCGTCAATCAGGGCGGCCGCCTTTACAGCCTCGGCTATGGCGCACCCGCAGCGCTGCAAATTGATCCGATCGAGAAGAAGCCGCTCAACCATTTTCTGCCCGGCACGCGAATTTTCTCGATGGGAACGGCGGGCTGCAACATGGGCTGCTTCTTCTGCCAGAATTGGGATATTTCGAAATCGCGTTCCGATCAGGTGAACTCCACGCCGCTATCGCCCGAAGACGTGGTGCTGCTTGCGATACACTACGGCTGCCCCTCGATTGCGTTCACGTACAACGAGCCGACCATCTGGGGCGAATACGTGATCGATATTTGCGAGGTGGCGAAGCAATACGGCGTGAACACCGTTATGGTGACCAACGGCTACATCGCCCGCGAGGCGTTCCACGATATTTACGACCATGTGGATGCGGCCAACGTGGACCTCAAAGCCTTCACCGAAGAATTCTACGGCCGGGTCACGCTCACGCATTTGCAGCCGGTGCTCGATACGCTGCTGTGGCTCAAGAACGAGACGAACGTCTGGTTTGAAATTACGAATCTGGTGATTCCCACGCTGAATGACGGCGTGGCCGAATCGCGCTCGCTTGCCGAATGGATTCTGAAAAATCTCGGGCCTGACGTTCCCTTGCATTTCACGGCGTTCCATCCCGATTTCAAGCTTCGCGACAAGCCGCGCACGCCGCCCGAAACGCTTCATGCGGCGCGCGCCGTCGCGCGCGAGGTGGGATTGCATTACGTTTACGAAGGAAATATTTTTTCGGATGGCGCGAGCACCCTTTGTCCCGAGTGCGCCGGAATGTTGATTCGGCGCTCGTGGCACAGCGTCGAGGAGAACCTCCTGGATGACGGCAATTGCCCGCGCTGTGGCTGCGCGATTGCCGGGCGATGGTCGAGCCCGCACGCGGCGATTCCGGCACCGGCACTCGCGCGCGCTCATTCGCTGGCCGAGCGCCGCTTTGGCGCGGTGAATTTCTAGCGCTTACTCCTGCTGTATTTCTTCTGATTTATCTGCAAGCCGGGCGCAGCAACCCTTCACACAAAACGTTCAGGGCGGGGCAGCGCCCCTACAACTTCAATTTTGTTCTCAGCGTCGTCAGGTCCGCCGTTCTTTCTGGAATTCTTGCTTCAAAATTAGTGAGTCCTTTCGTCCTACAAAATTATCTAAACGAATCGGCAGGCCCGAAGGACGGAGTTCGAACGGGAGCGCCTCCATATCCGGGATTGAAGCGCGAAAGGCCGCTATGACAAACAGGTGGATACGCCTCTCGGGATTCTCCCTTGCCATTTGCGTGCTGGCGGCGTTGTTCGCCGAGAAGGCTCTTGCCGCTGTTCTCAAGCAGGAGACGATCGCTGCTTTCGATCATTACGTCGAGGTGACAGAAGCACGAATGGCGGCGGACCGGAAATACGGTCGCTTTCTAGTTCTCGATACGCTGCCCGAAGACGAACGCACAAAAACGTATAGCTCCGTCCAGCAAGGGGAAGTGTACATCGCTCCCCTCCGCACGCTCGACGACGGCCAGAAAATCAAAATTCCAAGCGGCGCAATTCATCACTGGGTGGGCGTGGTGTTTATTCCCAAGGCGACGATTTCGCGAGTGGTCGACGTCGTCACCGATTACTCGGATCAAGCGAAATTCTACAACCCGGACATTCAATCGTCGAAGCTGCTCGAACAAACGGGCGACGATTCTAAGATTTATTTTCGTCTCTACAGCAAGTCCATCGTGACCGTGGTGTATAACGCCAATTTCGACGCCCGGAACATTAGGGTGGATGAAACTCGCCTGGAATCGCGCGCATGCTCGACGCGAATCGCCGAAGTAGCAAATCCGGGGAGGCCTGACGAGCATGAGTACGCCGTTGGCAACGATCATGGCTATCTGTGGCGGCTCAATGACTACTGGCGGATGCAGGAAAAAGATGACGGGAACGTTCAAATCGAAGCCGTCGAATTGAGCCGCGGCGTGCCACTGGAATTTGCGTGGCTGGTCGGTTCGCTGGCAGACAGCCTTCCGCGGAAAACGCTCGCGCGCCTTCTGAACGCAACACGCCACGCCGTTCTCGGCGAGACCAATCCCAAGTAATATCCCGGCCCCACGCGAAGGTGGTGATGCCACGCCACCGGAAAACTCCACCACGCGAGTGTACCGAGCAGCGCCTGCATGATCGCGAGCGGAATGATGTTGCGCTCGCGCAGAAAGAGCCACGCCATCACGCTTCCGCCGATAAACGTTATCGGAACGAGAACTGGATTCGGCCAGTGACACGCAGCAAAGATCCCGCCCGCCAGAAGCGCCGCAAGCCATCTCTTGCCGGTGAGAAATTCCAGGCGATTTGAGATCAGGGAATTGAGCGCCACTTGTTGCAGCACGCAGAAAGCGAGGTAGGTCCAAAGGCGGCGAGGCGAAATCAAGTGCCTAGGAAAATGATGCGGCGCGCCGCGTACAAGCCCGATGACTATAAGAGCCGCGGCCATGATGGCAAATGCCATCGCTGCGCGCTTGGCCGCGGGCCAGAGATTGTCCGCTCGCGCGCCAATCGTCGTCGGGGTATCCCGATGAATGAGAAAGCTCACTACGAGCCATGCGGGGAAGAGCATCCATGTCCATTGAGCGCTGAATTGCAGGCGCCAGATGAAAGCGAGAATAAATATCGGCAGGCCGGCAACGTCAACGAGCGCGAGAATTCGCTTCGTGCGATTCTTCATTCGCTTCGATGGATGCCATTCGGCGGAGAATCGCTGCACGAAGTTTCTCGCGGATCTCGCGCGATCCGCTCGCGCAGCCATTCCAATGCGCCTCGCAAATTTGCGGCGGGCTCGAAGTACGGTGCAACGTCGATATCGGGAAATCCGATGCGCGTGAGCCGCGCGGCGATGCCGCTTCGGATCTCCGCCGGCTCAGCCGTCCAGCGTGCGAGAACGTCGTAGACCGCGCGATGATCGCCTGATTGCCAGCTGTAAAGTGGAAGAAGTTGCAGAATCTGCGAACGGAGAAGATCGTCCTGGCCCGATTGGCAAAGCGAGGCAAGGAGCGTGCGCTCCGTTGCCAGAGTGCCGCCGTTATCGTCGTTGAAAGGCATCGCACGGGCGGAACGCAATTTTTGCCCGTCGATATTTTACCGCGTCGTAGCGGAAAGCGAACAAGACATTGCTCGGTGAGCCCGGTGGATTTGGATAATGGATGGCTTCGAATGAAAAAGGTGTGTGGATTAGGCGGCGCGCTTTCCAGGTTGAACAAAGTCGAAGCGATTGATTGCTGCGGCAACTCCGAAAAGCGGGCGACTCTCGCCCGGCAGGCGGTCGAGACGAATCGTTCGCCCGCTGCCGCGTACGATCACAGATTCGGGCCTTCCGCGCTCCTGCGGAAGCGTAAAGGTCACGTCCAGCGACGTGCCGGGAGAAATGCTTTGCTCGCTGACAAAGTATACGCCGTGCGTTGAGATGTCGCGAAGATGAGCCGACTGGAAATTGGTTGTTCCAGCCATGACCTGAAGCGGCATAAAGAGTTCATAGCGATGTGCTCGCCGGCGTTCTGTCATTGCGTCCCCTCCTGTGGAGTAACTAGCTCGCTGCACGCGCGCTGCCACCGCGGGTGAATTTGGCATCATGCTCTCGTTGCATGACTTGTGGCAGGGAGTTTGCGGCAACTCGCACGAAGCAATGCCAAAATGGGATGGTTCCCGCCAAAAAGGAAATAGACCCAGGCGGAGAAAGACTGGTATTCAGGGCAATGTTGACAGAACGGTTTAGAGTACGGGGTCGAACAAAACGGCGGAAGCTTCCGATTCCGTGAGCATGCCTCGGGTGACCAGAAGGCGCACAAGTCTCGTAATCATCGTTCTTTCGAGGCCTTGCGGGGCCGGATCGGTCAGCGGTTGAGCGGTGCGCAGGATTTCGTAGGCATCTTCGCGCTCTTTTGTGACTATACCGAGCCAGTCGCGCAGCGCTGCGGCTTCTGCGGTGTTTAGGTCGTTAAAGGCGATTCCCATGCCCAGGCCCGATTGCGCGTAGACCACTGACGCGTCGGTCTCAAACGTGTTTTTACCTTTGTGAAGAGCGATGCGAATATTTGACCCGACCGGGAATGGGACCAGCGTGTCAACGAAACAGCCGCCAGGCCCGAGGTCCGTGGTGCGGGTCGAGAAGCGCGCGCCTGTCGAGTGTTCTACCACCTCGGCGGAGGCTGTGAACTGATAGCGCGCAGTGAGCCGGCGCTCAGAATCCTTCACGGCCGAATAATCGGTTTTTCCCGCGGGGACGCCCGGATGCTTCTTATCAGTTGTTTTGTACACGTTGTGATGACTCCCTGGCGTGATTGTGACCCGCGGGCCAACGTGACTCAAGTCCAGCGGCTGGGTGTTTGCCCAAAAGCAAACCCCAGAGCAACGTGCAGTTTGAGCCTATCCGCCCTCCGCGCACGCGTGATGAACAGGTTACATGAGTTCGAGTTCCGCCTTGTGCCGCCTGCCCAAATCTCAGACCATGCTTCTCAGTGCGTGCCGGGAAGGGAATCGATTCCCCGGCGGGGAGAGTGAAGCGTGCGGTTATGGTTGCTTTGTGGAGCGCTGGCGATTGCGATCGGGATTGCGGCCTGGGCCATCGTGGAACGTCAGCACCAAACTAAGTGGCTCGAAGCCTATCGCGCGGCCTCGGACTCGTTTAACCAATACAACTACACTGGCGCCGAGGGCCAGCTTCGGGGAATTCTGCCGCAGGCCGAGAAGTGGTGGCCGAACGGCAAGCAACTCGCCGACACGCTAAACCTTCTCGCGCTCGTCTACGACGCCGAGAATCGTCCGAAGGATGCCGAACCTCTTTGCGACCGCGCGATCGTCATTTTTGAGAAACAGTCGTCGCCAACATCGCTCGATCTCGCGAAGGCTTACGCAAACGAAGGAAATGTGTACATGCACGAAGGACGCGCGGCTGCAGCCGACCACCGCCTGACCCAAGCCCTCGAAATTTATCGCAAAGATCCAACGGGCGCCGGACCGGAACTCGGCAGCGTTCTGCACAGCTTGGGCGTGCTGCGGGCCGTAAGCGGGCAGGTGGCACAAGCGCAGCCGCTTCTAGAAGAGGCTGTGAGGGCCGACGAAAAGAATTTGCCGCCCTTGAATTCGGATTTGGCGCAGGGATATCTCGACCTCGCGCAGGATTACCGCGTTCAGGGCCGCATCAGCGACGCGGATGAAGCGGACCGGAAAGCGCTGGCGATTCAGGAAAAACTTTTCGGCAACGACAGCGCCATCGTGCGGCAAACCGAGTCGCGCCTCGGCACGAATCCAAGAGCGGCAGGCGCGGCGGTTCCACCCGCGTCCCAGAAGCGGGCAGCCCCGGCCGCAACTCCAGCGCCCAATTGAACTCATCGCCTCGCGTCAGGCTTAGCGCAGAGTTCTGGATGACGCGCCCCGGACGTGTCGCGCGCGTTTTTCAGCCAGCCGATTGGGAAAGTTTCTGCGCCGCGTTCGCTTCCTCGCGAATTCGCTTCCAGGCTTGTTCGACGTGGCGCAATTCCGTGTTTGTCTGGCCGATGCACATTCGCAGCGTGATCCGGTCGCGTAATTTTGTGTGGGTGAGATAGAGATCGCCGCTTTTGTTGAGCCGCGACATGATGGTCTCGTTAATCGCGTCGCCGCCGCGGTGGCGGAAACAGACCAGATTGAGCGGCGCAGGCGCGGCAAGTTCGAAATCCGAATCTTCGCGCACCCACGACGCGAATTTCTGCGCCAGTTCGATGTGCCGCCGGATGTGAAAACGCAGACCTTCGAGGCCGTAGTGACGGATGACAAACCACAATTTCAGCGAGCGGAATCGCCTGCCGAGCTGAACGTGCCAATCCCGATAGTCGATCACCGCGCCGGACTCCGTCGCCTGATTCCGCAGATACTCCGGAAGAATGCTCAGCGTATGAATCAGCGCCTTGCGGTCCGCGACATAGAAACAATTGCAATCGAAATTCGTGAACATCCATTTGTGCGGATTGAATGTGCAGCTGTCCGCGAATTCGAGTCCATCTTGAATCCAGCGAAATTCCGGGCACAGAGCCGCCGTGCCGGACATCGCGCCGTCGACGTGCAGCCAGATGGCGTGCTCGCGGCAGATGGCGCCGATCGCGCGCAACGGGTCGATGGCGTTCGATGAAGTCGTTCCCACCGTAGCGCAAACGAAGAAGGGAACTCGTCCGGCGGCGAGATCCTGTTGAATCGCCGCAGCGAGCGCCTCTGGGCGCATCGCGAACTTCTCGTCCACTTGCACGAGCCGTAGATTCGTGCGGCCGATTCCGGCGACCATCGCAGCCTTCTCGATCGATGAGTGCGCCTGGGAGGACGTGTACGCGACGAGTCGGCCGTCGCATCCGTTTTCGTTACTTGCGTAGGCAGTGGCGCGCTCGCGCGCGGCGAGCATCGCGCAAAGAGACGAGCTCGACGCCGTATCCTGAATCACTCCGCCGCCTTCGCCGCTCGACTTGAACTTCTCGGGAAGCGCGAGGCATTCCACGAGCCAATCGAGAACGTGCGTTTCCAGTTCCGTGCACGCCGGGCTCGTGGCCCACAGCATTCCCTGCACGTCGAGCCCCGCAGAGAGCAATTCTCCGAGAATCGACGGGTACGAAGTGTTCGAAGGAAAGTAGGCGAAGAAATTTGGCGATTGCCAGTGCGTCACGCCTGGAAGAATCACGCTCTCGACGTCCTTCATCATGCTTTCGAACGTTTCGCCATGCTCGGGAGCGCTCTTCGGCAAGGCAGCGCGGACCTGCCCCGGCTTGGCCTGCGACAGAACGGGAAACGATTCGATGCGAGCGTAATAATCCGCGATCCAGTCCACCATTTCTTTGCCGTGCCGCCGGAAATCCTCCGCCGTCATTCGGTAGTCGGTTTTCTCAGGCATTCGATTCACCCTTGCACGCTGCCGCGCCGCAACGCGAGTCTCAAGAAATAGCACAGGTGCGCACCGCGACAAACCGAAGAAACGCTCGACGGGCCTGCGTGTTACGGCTATGATTTCCGGATGACACTTTCTGCACGGAATCATTTGGTTGGCAAGGTCGAAGAAGTCATTCTCGGAAACGTGATGGCGCACGTCACGGTTCAAGTGGGCGACAACATCATCGAGAGCGTGATCACGCGCCGCAGCGCTGAAGAGATGAAATTGAAGGTCGGCGATACCGTCGCCGCCGTCATCAAATCCACCGAAGTCATGTTGCAGAAGGACTAGCGGCCGCCGGCGATGCGTAGATTCTTGCGACCGTTGCTGCTGGCGGTATTTCTCTCCCTCAGTTTTGGCGCATCTTCCGGATTTTCACAGTCCGCACCCGCGACGGCTCGATTGTTGGTTAGCGGCGATGTCGAACATCCACTTTCACTCTCGCTCGAGGATTTAAGCAAGATGCCTCGCACCACCTTAAAGGTCACGAATCCGCACGAGAAGAAGGATGAATCTTTCGAGGGCGTGGCACTCTCGGAGCTGCTGAAACAGGCCGGGGTTCCGCAGGGGCCAAAACTAAAAGGCGCGGCGATGGCGACGTACGTGATCGCGGAGGCCGCCGACGGCTATCGCGTGATCTATTCCCTGGCAGAGCTCGATTCGGATTTTCAGGATTCCGGCGTGATTGTTGCCGACCGCATGGACGGCAAGCCGCTGGACGATCAGGCCGGGCCGTTTCGGTTAGTCGCGCCTCACGACAAGCGCCCCGCCCGCTGGATCAGGATGCTCCAAAGCATCAAAGTAGTGACTATCGTGAAATAACGCGGGATTTGCGGAAATTCTTGCGGCCATTGCGACGAACATGCCTTAGGCTGGCCGGATCGCGATTACAATTCGCTCGTGCTTTCGAAACGCGCTGAAGAAGTCGAGCAGTTGTTTCCATGGCACGTACTTTCGATTGATCGCGCGCATGCCCACCGCGGCAGCGTCGCCCTGCAGAATCTCAGCCTGCGCGTCCACCCAATCGCCGGTCACATTGCCTCGCATGTCGCAGGGCGCGACCCTCGCGCGGGGATTATTGCGGAGGCGCTTCGCCTTGCCCGAATCGCCGGTACTGTAGACGTAAAGGATAGGCGCTGGCGTGTCGAGCGCCGCCTCAGCGAACCATACTGGCGTTTTCACGCCCTCGCCGCTTTTTCGAAACGTCTCGACGCTGATGTACCTGTGGCCGGCAAACGGTTGGAATGGTCCGCCTTGTGTCTTCACCAGGCTATCCTTTCTCACGCTCTTTGGACGCTTCAGGCGAGCTTCAAACTGGAAGATCGAAATAATGGTGCCGGGGGGCAGAGTTGAACTGCCTACGCCGGCCTTTTCAGGGCCGCGCTCTACCGGTGAGCTACCCCGGCACCGGGAGAAACCAACATTTTAGACAAAAGGCCGCAGCAGCGAAAGGGAAATGCGCAATCCAAAATTGGCCTGAATTCGAGCGCGTCGTGGCTTTGGCCGATCTTACGGCGTTCGCGCGATCACGCACGCTCTGCTTTCCTTCCCGGTGCTTTTGCGTCTGATAGAGAATGGGTTTATGGTAGGGTGACTGTTTGGCTTGGGGACTTATTGAATCGTCAGGCTCTTCCGCGCGTACTCCCCAATTGCACTTCCGGGCGTTGATCCAAAATTCGAAAGGATTCCTGATGAAACGAGTCATGCTGGCGGTGGTTTGCGGCCTCGCGCTCGGCGCGGCGGCGCAGGCGCAAAGATTGCCGGGAAACGTGATCCCCGAGAGCTACGACTTGAAATTTACGCCTGATCTCGCGAAAGCCATATTCGCGGGCGAAGAAACAATTCACGTTCGCCTCGAGCACGCCGCCACGTCCATCGTTCTAAACTCCGCGGAAATTGAATTTCAAGATGTGTCCATCACATCGGGCGGCGCGGAGCAAAAGGCTTCGGTCGCGTCGGATGAAAAAGCCGAGCAGACCACATTCACCGCTCCAAAAGAAATTCCCGCCGGTCCGGCCGCGATTCGCATCCATTTTACCGGAACGCTCAACGACAAACTTCGCGGCTTCTACCTCAGTCAGACACCGCGACGGCGCTACGCCGTGACGCAATTTGAAGCCACCGACGCGCGCCGCGCGTTTCCGTCGTTCGATCAACCCGACATGAAGGCCGTTTTTCATATCACGCTCGTCGTGGACAAGGGCGATATGGCGATTTCGAACACCACGATCGAGTCCGATACCCCGGGCCCTGGCGAAGGAAAGCATACGGTGAAATTTTCGCCGAGCCCCAAGATGTCGTCTTACCTCGTCGCGCTTCTCGCCGGAGACTTCCAGTGCCTCGAAGGCTCGGCCGACGACATCCCGATTCGAGTTTGCGCCACGCCGGAGAAGAAAGATCTCGGCGGATTTGCACTCACGACGGCAGAAAACGTCCTGAAGTATTACGACAAGTATTACTACACGAAATATCCGTTCAAGAAGCTCGACTTTATCGGCATCCCCGATTTCTCCGCCGGCGCGATGGAAAATATAGGCGCGATCACATTTCGCGAATCCGATCTCCTGATTGACGATAAGACAGCCTCATACGATTCCCACCGCAATATCGCCTCGGTGATTGCTCACGAGATGGCGCATCAATGGTTCGGCGATCTCGTGACCATGAAATGGTGGGATAACATCTGGCTCAACGAAGGATTCGCGACGTGGATGTCGTGGAAGCCGCTCGAGGCTTGGCATCCGGAATGGCACAACGAGCTCGACGAAATCGAGGAGACAGGCGGCGCGCTCACCATCGATTCGATCGCGTCCGTCCGGCCGATTCGCGCCAAGGCTGAAACTCCGGCCGAGATCGGAGCTTTATTCGACGGCATTGCGTATGGCAAGGCAGCTTCCGTCCTGCGCGCCGTCGAGGCCTATGTTGGCGCGGAGACTTTCCGCAAGGCCGTCAATGCCTATCTCGAAAAACACGCATACGGCAATACGACCGCAGAGGATTTCTGGAATCAAATTGCGGCCACTTCGGGAAAACCGGTAGACAAGATCATGTCCGGCTATGTGGATCAGCCGGGGGCTCCACTCGTCGGCGTGAAATCCGTCTGCCGCGGAAACGCGACATCAGTGACGTTGACGCAAACCCGTTATTTCGCGGACGCCGCGAAACTTGACGCCGGATCGCCGGAACTTTGGGCCATCCCAGTGGCGCTGCGATCTTCGATATCGAAAGATGCGCCTTACGAATTGCTGACCGGGCGCGAGCAGAGCTTCGAACTTCCCGGATGCGCGCAGTGGGTGTTTGCCAACGAAGGCGCGCGCGGCTACTACCGCACGCAGTACGAGCCGGCTGCATTCGCAAAAATCGCCGCGGAGCTTGAATCCAGGTTCTCGCCGGAAGACCGAATGCGCTTCCTCGGAGATGCCTGGGCGATGGTTCGCGTTGGCCGCATGAGTATCGGCGATTACCTGGCGACGCTCGAAAAAATGCAGGGCGAACGCGAGCGCGCCGTAGTTGATGTCATGCTTGGGCATATTCCTGAAATTCACGATGAGGTCGTATCGTCAGCCGAGCGTCCGGCGTTCGAAGCCTGGGTGCGGAATTTCCTGCGGCCCATCGCCAACGATCTCGGAAGTGCGCCCACGCCGGGCGAATCGCAGGAGCGCCAAGCACTGAGAACGGATGTTTTTGGGACGCTTGCCTCGTATGGACGCGATCCGGAATTAATCGCGCAATCGCGGTCACTCACCGAACAGTACATGAATGATCCCGCATCGGTGGAGGAAGCGCTTGCCGGCAATGCTCTAGCCATCGCCGCTCAGAATGGCGACGCCGCGCTCTACGACAAGTTCGTCGCCCATTTGAAAACGGCCAAGACTCCCGGCGAATATTATTCCTATCTCGGCGCGCTCACTTTGTTTTCCGACCCGGCGCTGACCAAACGCACTTTCGATTTCGTATTGAGTCCGGCCGTGCGAAATCAGGATATGTTCCTGCTTGTGGGCACGCTGCAGAATCCCGACACTCAGGCCGTGGCTTGGGATCTCTTCAAGACCGATTACAAGCAGATCACCGGCAAGATTGACGCAGCACTCGGCGGTGAACTCGTGCAGGTGGCGGGAGTTTTCTGCGATCCGAAACTGCGTGACGACTCGCTCCAATTCTTCCGCGAGCAGAATATCCCCGGCTCAACCCGGCTGCTAGAGAACGCGAAAGATCAGGCGAATTCCTGCATAGAACTGCGCGCGCATCAACAGGGCAACTTGTCAGCGTTCCTAAAGAAGTAGGTAAGCATGGCGGCTCGCTCGCCATTCGCGCGAGAGCTTGCGAGTTGCTAGATGCGACAGACGTACTAATGCACGGATTCGTCGAATTCGCGCATCCAATCCTTCTTTTTGAGGACTTCGCGCGGCTTGGCGCCGTCGGCGGGTCCGACGATGCCATCCTTCTCCATGATGTCGATGAGCCTCGCCGCGCGGCCATAGCCGACTCGCAGACGTCGCTGCAACGTCGAAGTTGAAGCGCGGCCCATCTCGCAGACAACTCGAACGGCATCGTGATACAAATCGTCGTCCACCTCTTCGCCGCCTTCAGATGAACCGGCCGCTGCGTTCTCGTCCTTCGGCGGTTTGAGCATGTCTTCGTTGTAAACAGCCTTCGCCTGATCGCGCCAGAAGGTGCACACGGCCGCGATTTCTTCCTCGGTCACGTATGGACCGTGGATGCGATGCAGTCGCGACGAACCGGCTGGCAGGTAGAGCATGTCGCCCTTGCCGAGCAGCGATTCGGATCCATTGGCGTCCAAAATCGTGCGCGAGTCCACCTTGCTCGCCACGCGGAATGAAATGCGCGCCGGGAAATTCGCTTTGATGAGGCCGGTGATAACGTCGACGGACGGCCGTTGCGTCGCGAGAATCAAGTGAATTCCGACGGCGCGCGCCATCTGTGCCAGCCGGGTGATGGACTCTTCAACGTTGTTCGTGTCCACCATCATCAGGTCCGCCAACTCGTCAATCACGATCACCATGTAAGGAAGCGGCTTGTGTTCGACATCCTCGACGGAATCGAAGAGCGAGAGAGATTGATTCTTCTGGAACGTGCGGTTGTATTGCTCGATGTTCCTCACGCCGCGTTGCGCGAGCAGTTTTAGGCGGCGTTCCATCTCCCGCGTGGCGTTCCGTAAAACGTTCGACGCAACCTTCGCATCAGTGACCACCGGCGTGAACAAATGTGGAATGTCTTCGTAAAGCCCAAGCTCGAGTCGCTTCGGATCAACAAGAACCAGCTTCAATTCCTCGGGCGTCGCTGTGTAGAGCATGCCCATCAGCAGGGAATTGATGAAAACGCTCTTGCCCGTGCCCGTGGAACCGGCGATCAGCAAGTGAGGCATTTGCGTTAAATCGGCAACGCGAATTCGCCCGATCAGGTCCTTGCCAAGGGGCATCGTGAGTTTGGAAGCAGAGTGCACAAATTCAGGAGATTCGATCACTTCGCGAAGAGCGATTGTCTCGCGGTGCGGATTCGGCACTTCAATTCCAACCGTGGATTTTCCCGGAATTCGTTCGATCAGTAGCGATTCTGCTCGCAGCGCGAGGCAAAGATCTTCGGCAAGGCCGGTGATGCGGCTGTATTTGATGCCCGCCTCCGGCTTGAATTCGAACGTAGTGACTACTGGGCCCGGATTGATCTGCGTGATGTGTCCCTTGACATCGAATTCTTCGGACTTTTGGACGATCGCGCGCGCGTAATCCTTTAATTCGGCCTCGTCCATCTTTTCGCCGTGCTCGGGAGGGCGAAGCAGGGAGGTCGACGGAAGTCGATAACTGGTTTTGCCTTTCGCGATCTTGGGTTCAACAGAAGGTTTCGCTTTAGCCGGCGCAATTTCGGAATCGCGGAATTTGATCACTGCGGGTACGCGTGAAGAAGTTTCCGGCTCGGAATCTTCTTCGGGCTCGACTTCAGCGGCCATCGCCCCGTCCCTCGAAGAAACGGCCTGCGCGGGTGCGGCCTTGCGTCCCGAAACTTTGATCTCTTCCATCCGGCGGCGCAGCCGCATTGATTCGCGCTCTTCGCGCCAATCTTTTAGTCGAACGACCATCCGCCCGATATAGCCTTCCGCGCCCATGGGCGCGCGCAGCCATTCCGCCGCGGCGCTGAACGAAAACCTCGTCGTGAGAAATAGCGCGGTGAGAACGCAGGCAATTCCGACAAGATTCGCGCCAACCGGATTGAGCGCGCCGCGCAGGCCTGACGCCAGGATCGTTCCCATCAACCCGCCCGCAGGAATCGCGCCGCGTACATCAGGAAAGTGCAACAGGGTGAGCTGCGCCGGTAAGAACAGGAACATCATTGTCACACCAACAATCTTCGCAATGGGCGAGGCGATTGCATGGCTCCGGAGCCATCGCATCCCCACGAAAAAGATGGCAGCGGGAATCAAGAATGCCCCGTACCCGCAGAGTTGGAAGAGCAGGTCGGCGAGATGCGCTCCGAATGGCCCAATCCAATTTCGCGCGGGCCCTGAAACTTGCGCCGCCGCGGCAACGTTAAACGACTGGTCCTGCGGCGAATAGGAAAGCAGGCTTAACGCCAGCAGCACCGCCGCCATAAGGCACACAAATCCCACCATCTCATTGAGACGTTTATTTTCAGTTGGGTTCAGGATGCGCACATACATCTCCCTTGGACAGGGGAAGGCCTGTTTACGACTGGGAGCACGCGGGCGCTATCGCGCGGAGCCCATGGGGAGGAACGCGAGTAACAAAATGACTATACCAAAGAGGATTCGGTAGTAAATAAAGATTTTCAATGTGCGTGTCTGCAAATAGCGCAGAAAGAACGCAATAACAAGGTAGCCGACGATCGCGGAAACCGCGATGCTGATGGCAAGCGTGGAAATCGGCAAATCAAGCTGGCCGGTATGGCGCATCTTGATCAGCCCGGGCAATTCTTTCGCTGCGGCTCCGGCGATAAGCGGCGTGGAGAGCAGGAACGAAAAACGGGCGGCCGCCTCTCGCGTCATCCCGCGGAACAATCCGGTGGTAATGGTAATTCCCGAGCGCGATACGCCAGGGAAGAGAGCGGTCGACTGCGCAACCCCAATTGTCATCGCATCGGAGAATCGCAGACGATCCATGCCTCGTTCGAGCTTGCTGACGTATTCCGCGTACCACATCAGCAGTGCAACGCCTATCATCGCCATTGCAATCGGGCGCGGATCACGCAAATATTCCTCGATTTTCTTTTCGAAGAGGAAGCCGACGATTGCGCCGGGAATCGTCGCCGCGACGAGATACCAGAACATTCGCCGATTGTGCCGCACGCGCTCGTTCGACGCGCCACGCGGGAAATTGAATCCCAGGCCCGCGAGCGTCAGTTCCACCCAGTCGCGAAAGAAGTAGACGACCACCGCGATGAGCGTCCCCGCATGCAGCGCGACATCAAACGCCAGCCCTTGATCGGGCCAGTGCAGCAGCTTCGGAATTAAAATCAAATGCGCGCTGCTGCTGACCGGAAGAAATTCCGTCAGCCCCTGCACGATGGCCAGAACAATGGCCTGGAAAAGAGACATTCGAATCAGCTCCGCGCATTTCCCGAAGGCGCGCTCAGGGGTTTGATCATAGCGTAGGCACTGAGCCCGCCTGGATAGTAATTCTTCAAAACGCCGCGCGAAATATAACCATGCTTGTTCCAGAACGCAATCGCCGCGGAATTATTCACCGCAGTTTCGATCTCGATCTTCGTGACGCCTTGCCGCGCAAGGCGCGCTTCCGATTCGCGCACCAACGCCGATCCGGCGCCCGCTCGCCGAAACTGTTCGAGAACATCAATGGTGATGATGTGGCCCACCTGTCCCCAGTTCGCGGAGAGCAGGAATCCGGCGATCTGTCCTTCGCGCTCAGCGACGATTCCCTTGGCGCCCGGCAAACGCAGATACCAGCGCAGTTCGCGCCGAGAGTACGCAATCTCTCGCGGATAGCAGACCTGATCGATCTCGTAAAGCGTGTCGAAATCTTCCGGTCGAAATGTCCGCAGCTGCAATGCGCTCGACGCCGATTGCTGTTTCGCACCTGCCATCAGTTCATCCTGAAATTCGGCCCGAGCAAACCTCAAATTTCCAAAATGACGGGAAGGATCAGCGGCCGCTTCGCGGTTTGCTTGTTCAAAAAGCGTTTCAAATCCACGCGGATTTTTTCCTTGATGACGCCCCAATCCGTCTTTTCTTCCGCGGTCGATTGTTCGATCGTCTTCAAAATGACTTCGCGGGCCTTGGCCATCAATTCCTGGCCGTCGTCCGACGGTACAAATCCGCGCGAAACAATTTCCGGCTGCCCCTCGAGCCGTCCCGTGTGCTTGTCAATTGCAAGTATCGGCACCACCACGCCGTCCTCCGCAAGATGCCGCCGCTCGCGAATCACCACTTCCTCAATTTCCTCGAGCGAGCCGGAATCTACCAGAACGCGTCCGGCGGTCACCGGCTCGCGGCGATGCGCGCCATCGGCGGTGAATTCGATTGGCTGGCCGCTCTCCAGCAGAAAAATTTCGCCGGAGACAGCGCCAACCTGCTCGGCGAGCGCCGCGTGGCGGAAAAGATGCCGGTACTCGCCGTGCAGCGGAACAAAATATTTCGGCCGCACAAGGTTCAGCACCAACTTCATTTCTTCCTGGCTCGCGTGCCCGGAGACGTGAATCGGCGCAGACCGCCCGCCTTCGTAATACACGAGCACTTGCCGCCGGAAGAAATGATCAATCATCCGGAAAATCGCCTTTTCGTTTCCGGGAATAATTCGCGCGGAGAGAACAACCGTATCGTTTTCCTCGATGCTCACGTACCGGTGATTGTCCACGGCAATCCGTGAGAGCGACGACATCGGCTCGGCCTGCGTGCCGCTCGCTAAAATCGCGAGTTTGTGCGGATCGTATGTGCGCAAATCCTGCGGCCGGACGAGGCTGCCGTCGGGAATTCGCAGCCGGTTCAGCTCGTGGGCGATCTCAACGTTGTCCACCATGCTGCGCCCGACGAAGCCAATCTTTCGCCCGCACATCGTCGCGATGTCGATCACCTGCTGAATGCGGTGAATCGAACTCGCGAAGCACGAGAAGACAATCTTTCGCGGCGCGGCGCGGCAAAGCTCTTCAAGCGGCATCGTCACGGCGCGTTCGGACGGCGTAAAGCCCGGGCGCTCGACGTTCGTGCTGTCGCTAAATAGCGCGAGAACGCCTTCCTGTCCGTAGCGCGCGAACGCATGCAGATCGAACGGCTTCCCGTCGACGGGCGTCTGGTCAATTTTGAAATCGCCCGTATGAATAATTACGCCCACCGGCGTTCGAATTGCCAAAGCAACGCAATCAATCGTGCTGTGCGTCACGTGCAGGAATTCGATCTTGAACGGGCCAAGCTCAACGTGATGCCCCGGCGCAATTTCGCGCAGGTCCGCCTCTTCCACCATGTTCCTCTCTGCAAGTTTCTTGTGAACAAGCGCGAGTGTGAACTGCGTGCCGTACACGGGAACGTTGAGATCGCCAAGGATGTACGGGAGCGCGCCGATGTGGTCTTCATGTGCGTGAGTGAGCAGAATCGCGCGCACCATCTGGCGATGCTGCTTCAGATACGTAATGTCCGGAATGACGATGTCGACGCCCAGGAGTTCGGCTTCAGGGAACATCAGGCCCGCATCAATGACGATGATGTCGTCACCGCTGCGCAGCACCATCATGTTCATTCCGAACTCGCCGAGGCCGCCGAGCGGAATTGCCAGGACGGAAGGTTTACTCAAGAAGGTCCTTCATTTTTTGGCTCACGGGGCATCGTACCACATGCCGTTCGAGGACTCGCCAGGCGCGTCGCGGATCAGTCAGCGGTGCTGCCGGCGAAAAGTCGCGCGATAGCCACGAGAAGAATTGCGCCCACTGTCGCAGCCGCCAGGCTACCGAAGAATCCAAACATCGCAATGTTGAGCCTTTGAAAGATCCATCCGCCGATTACGGCGCCCACGAGCCCGAGGACAACATCAGCAAGGCAACCAAACCCGCGGCCGCGCGAAACGGTCCCGGCGATCCATCCGGCGATGAGCCCGATGATGATCCACAAAATAAAGCTATTGGAAGGCAGAAGAATGTACGTGCGAAAGTCATGTTGAACGCTGCTAGCGAGGATCGCGCTCATGTCCGCCCCTTGATGTAACGCAGCGTGTTCGCGTCACGCCACTTTCCTGTTTTCTATTTTGCGCGTTTGTAATATCAATGGTGCGCGCGATTCCACGCTTTCGCGATTTATTCGCACCAGTTCAAGTACATTACCTGCGGAGGCCCTGAATGGCAAAGAAAAAGGGTGTGACCGGAAGGATCCTTCACGATCCGATTAAGGATCACCTCACTCCCATGTTTCCGCTCGATCTCTCGAAAATTCGCACGGTGGATGAGCTTGTCCGCGCGATGGGCAGGACCGCTTTCACCGGCCGCCAGATCGGCGATGGCGTCGACGTTCTCGAGGAAATGGCGCGCGATAAAGATTGTTTCATCGTGATGACGCTCGCGGGCGCTATGACCGTCGCCAAGATGGGCTTGATCTTCTGCGATTTGATCG
>Ga0302177_10001157_pt1 | contig 19076 bp, 18 predicted proteins | sample I_Palsa_E1_2_FD_198780 | JGI IMG/M metagenome (GOLD analysis project Ga0302177, IMG submission 198780) | Peat permafrost microbial communities from Stordalen Mire near Abisko, Sweden - I_Palsa_E1_2 | ecosystem: Environmental > Terrestrial > Soil > Palsa > Peat permafrost | place: Sweden... | reverse complement strand
CGACAAGCCCGCAGCCTCGAGTTCTTTGAACTCGAAACCCTTGCGCAGCAAGTGTTTAGTCAGCGAATCCCAGCCCGACGGCGCAAAGCCGCAGCCGAAGTGACGCGCGGCGTCGCCGTCGAAATTCCGCTCGGTCAGGTACTTTCGCCCGAGCTGGGCCTCCGGCGATTCCAGCGCCGCCGCGTAGAACGCCATCGCCTCGGCGTTGGCGGCGAGCAGCCGACTACGACTCCCCCGGTCGCGCTGCACGTTGGTGGTCGCGGCCCCGGTGTAGCTGATCGTGTGCCCGACCCGGTCGGCCAGCAGCTCGACGGCCTCCACAAAGCTCACGTGTTCGACCTTCTGCACGAAGGCAAACACGTCGCCGCCTTCGCCGCAGCCGAAGCAGTGGAAGTGGCCGTGGTTGGGCCGCACATGAAACGACGGCGACTTCTCGTCGTGAAAAGGGCAGAGGCCCTTCATCGAATCCGCGCCCGCCCTGCGCAGTTGGACGTAGTCGCCGACGACGTCCTCGATGCGGACTCGTTCGCGGATGGCGGCGATATCGCGATCGGAGATACGGCCGGCCATCGGCTCAGTGTAGAGCCGCCGCCCGACGACGCCGCGAGGATTGACCCGCAGGGATTAACCGGTGCCGATCACGCCACAGGCGAAACGCTTCTCGGCGTCGGGGCTGTGCTCAGCACCGTGCAGCAACAGGGCTGTCTTGGTGCCGGCCAGTAGATCGTCCCTGGTGAACGCGTCGGTGGTGGTCACCAGGTAGCCCGCGCCGTCCTGGCGCACCTGCAGTGCCGTCAGGTCCCCGCTCATCGGCTCCCCGGTGTGGCCGGGCGCCTGGTAGTGCATGCCGGCCGACAGGAAGTCGCCGGGCGCGCCGCCCATCATCGGGTCGACCGAGTTCGGCTCGCACTTGCCGACACCGTGTACATGCATAGCGTGCAAGCCGGGGGTCAGGATGTGGTCCGCGGTCGTCTTCACTGTGACGGTGGCGTACCCGTTGGCGAACTCGAAGGTGGCGGTGGCCACCGACCGTCCGTCGGCGGTGTGCAATTCAGTGCTGAGAGTTTGCGCGCCTGGTGCAGCGCTCGTCGAACTCGCGGTGGACGACGGCTGATGCGAGCTACAGGCGCTCAGTGCGGCGACGGAGAATGCGGCGACAACAAGAGTGGGCTTGACCATGGACGCCGAGCGTAGTCCGGCGACGATGCGGGCCCAATGGGCCCGTTGAGGAGTCGGACCATCAGATCTAGTCCGATCTAGTTCGGCGGTTCAGGCCTGCGCGGCCTCGACTCGTTCCAGTCGTCCCTCGGTGTAGGAGGCGATCTGGTCGACGATCACGCGTAGCCGCCCACCGTCGTCGGCGGCGGCGTTGAAGGCCGGGATGAACACCGGGTCAAGGGTGTTGGGCGCCCCGGCCAGTAGCCCATGCGCCACCCGATGGACCCGTTCCCGTTGCCGCGCCTGGATTTCCTGGTGTCGCGGATCGGACATGATGAACTGCAAGGCCAGCGTCTTGAGCAGGGCAACCTCGGCGCGCACCACCTCCGGCACGGACAGCTCGGCCCGGTAACGAGCCAGCGGTCCGGGTCCGGCGACCGCACGGGTGGCCGCGATCGCCGCCGACGCGAACCGGCCCACCAGCTCACTGGTCATCCGCTTGAGCGACACCGCGGCCGACAGCGTCGCGTCGTACTTGCCGACCGCGGCCACTACCGGGAGCCCGGACAGCCGATGCGCGGCGGCGGCCAGGTCGTCGGCACGAACGCCGGCGAAGTCGTGCCCGCCGAGCGTGGCCAATGCGGCGGCTTCGTCGTCGTCGGCGAGCACTCGCAGGTCGATGCGTCCAGAGACCACACCGTCCTCGACGTCATGCACCGAATAGGCGACATCGTCGGCCCAATCCATTACCTGGGCCTCCAGGCAGGGCCGATCTGCGGGTGCGCGGTCGCGCATCCAGTCGGCGGCGTCGCGGTCGATGTCGTAGAAGCCGAACTTTCGTCGATGCCGATCCCGCGACCATGGGTATTTGGTGACCGCGTCCAGCGCGGCCCGGCTCAGATTCAGCCCGACGCTATGCCCGTGCAGGTCAAGAACTTTGGGCTCCAGGCTGGTCAGAATCCGGAAGTTCTGCGCATTTCCCTCGAACCCGCCATACGCCGCCGCGAACTCGTCGAGGGCCTGCTCGCCGTTGTGACCGTACGGCGGGTGGCCGATGTCGTGGGCCAAACCGGCCATGTCGACGAGGTCGGGATCGCAGCCCAGTTCGATCCCCATCCCCCGGCCGATCTGGGCAACCTCCAGCGAATGCGTCAGTCGGGTTCGGGGTGTGTCTCCTTCACGCGGCCCGACGACCTGTGTCTTGTCGGCGAGCCGACGGAACGCCGCGCTGTGCAGAACCCTGGCGCGATCTCGGGCGAAGTCGGTGCGGCGCTGACCCTCGGTGCCCGGCAAGCCCGCGATCTTCGGCGCCTCGGCCACCACCCGCTCGCGGTCGAAATCGTCGTAGGGGTCTTGCTGAGTCATCGACGCCCAGTCTGCCAGCCGCAGGCAGCGGTGCCGCGCAGTGCACCAGATGGATTGCCCTCGGACCCGGCTCGGCGCCGGGCTAGATTGACGAGCATGAGCACCCTCCGCCGCTCGGTCGCCGTGTTCATGGCGATGCTGATAACTGCCCTCGCTGGACTCGTCGTGGCGCCCTCGGCCACCGCCCAGCCGCCGTTCCGACTGTCCGGCTACATCACCGACAACGCTGGCGCACTGAATGGCTCCGGCCGCGCGGCGATTCAGACGGCCACCGGCAAGCTGTACTCCGATCGCCATATCCAACTGTGGGTGGTCTTCGTCGACGATTTCTCCGGACAACCGGCAGTGAGCTGGACGGAGAACAGCCGAGCCGCCAGCGATCTGGGCGATTTCGACGCGATACTCGCCGTGGCGACCGTCGACCATTCCTACGCGTTCCTGGTGCCCCACCGGGTGCAGACGATCAGCGGCAGTCAGGTCGACGATCTGCGACGCAACCAGATCGAACCCGCGTTGCGTCGCGGCGACTGGAGCGGCGCGGCGGTCGCGGCGGCGAACGGGCTCGACCGGGGCCAGCAGCCGGCCAGCGCGGCGCCGCTGCTGATCGGGCTGGGCGTGATCCTGGTCGCGGTGCTGGCTCTGTACGTGTTCATGCGTTACCGGCGCCGCCGGCGACGCGCCGCCGAGTTGGCCGCGGCGAAGCGGGTCGACGCCACCGACCCCGATGCGTTGGCGGCATTGTCGTTGGGCGCCCTCGACGACCTGTCCCGGTGGAAGGTCGTCGACGTCGACAACGCGGTACGCACCAGCACTAACGAGCTGGCACTGACCATCGAGGAATTCGGCGAACAGCGAACCCAGCCGTTCACCCGTGCGGTAGACAACGCCAAAGCGGCTCTGTCCCAGGCGTTCACCGTGCGTCAACAACTCGACGACGCGATACCCGAAACCCGGGCGCAGCGGCGCGAACTGCTGACCGAGGTGATCGTCGCCGCGGCGCGGGCCGATGTAGAGCTGGAGTCACAGCGGGAGGCCTTCGAGGAAATGCGCGATCTGGTGGTCAACGCGCCGTCACGACTGGACACCCTGACCCAACAGGTCGTCGACCTGACCGCGCGTATCGCACCTGCTGAACAACGAATGACTGAGCTGCACAACGAGTTCGACGCTGCCGCATTGGCGTCGGTGGCCACCAACGTGACGACGGCCAAGGATCGGCTGGCCTTCGCCGACCAGAACCTCAGCCGGGCCCGCGATCTGGCGGCCCGGCCGGTCAGCGGCGAGCAGAGCGGTCTCGTCGACGCGGTACACGCCGCGGAATCGTCGCTGGGACAAGCCCGCTCGTTGCTCGACGCCGTGGACAGCGCCGCCAATGATATTCGGCACGCGGTCGCGACCCTGCCGTCACTGATCGCCGACATCAAGTCCGGCATCGAGCGGGCAAACACCGCGCTGCAAAACGCCCAACAAACCAAAGCACCGCACCTGCGCGACCTGGCCAGCGCCCGGACGGCTGCCGCCCAGGCTCTTGACGTGGCCCGGACCAATGGTTCATCCGATCCACTCGCCTCCTTCACCGGATTGACCAAAGCCAACGCCGACTTGAACGGGCTGCAGGCCACCGTCGCCGAAGAACAGGCAGCGGCCGAGCGGCTCACCCGGACACTGGAACAGGCGTTGTTCACCGCGCAGTCGCGGGTGCACGCCGTGTCCGAGTACATCGACAACCGCCGCGGCAGCATCGGACCCGAGGCGCGTACCCGGCTGGCCGAAGCGAGCCGGCAGATCGAAGCGGCACAGGACAAAAAACCGACCGACCTCAACGAGGCGATCACCTACGCCAACAACGCCGCATCACTGGCGGCGCAGGCCCAGTCACTGGCCGAGGCCGACGTCCAGTCCGCGCAGCGCGCGTACACCTCCCGCTACGGCGGCGGCAACCAGACCGGCGCGATGATGGGCGGGATCATCATCGGCGACATGCTCGGCGATGCCATGGGGGGCGGGTTCGGCGGCGGTTGGGGCCCGACGTCGTTCGGTGGCTCCGGCTCGTCCGACGGCGGATTCATGGGGGGCGGCGGCCGGTTCTGATGGCGACGACTGCCTAAAATGGTGGACGCGGCAGCTCACCACGCCCTAGTGAGCCGCCGCGTCGACGCACTCATCATATTGATCATGTGATCAATAGGGGAAGGGTTTTGCGAAATTTGTTAGACGATTTCGCTTCTCCCCGCGCTCGCAGGCTAGCAACCTCGCAGCCGCGAACCCAGATACTCGGACACCGCGTCGATCGCCACTCGCTCCTGCGTCATCGCGTCCCGCTCCCGGATCGTCACGGCGTGGTCGTCGAGCGAGTCGAAATCCAATGTCACGCAGTAGGGCGTGCCGATCTCATCCTGACGTCGATAACGCCGCCCGATCGCACCGGCGTCGTCGAATTCGACGTTCCAGCACTTGCGCAACTCGGCGGCCAGGTCGCGGGCTTTGGGGCTCAGGTCGGCGTGCCGGGACAGCGGCAGCACCGCGGCCTTCACCGGCGCCAGTCGCGGGTCCAGCCGCAACAGGGTCCGTTTGTCCACGCCGCCTTTGGCGTTGGGCGCCTCGTCCTCGTGATAGGCGTCGATCAAGAACGCCATGAACGAACGGGTCAACCCCGCCGCCGGTTCGATCACGTACGGCGTATAACGGGTGTCGTTGGCCTGGTCGTAGAACGACAGGTCGACACCGGAATGCTTTGCGTGCGTGGACAAGTCGAAGTCAGTGCGGTTGGCGACCCCCTCGAGCTCACCCCACGGGTTCCCTGAGAAGCCGAACTTGTACTCGATATCGACGGTGCGGTCGGAGTAGTGCGAGAGCTTTTCTTGCGCATGCTCGTAGAGCCGCAGATTCTCCTCGTTGATACCGAGGTCGGTGTACCAGGCCAGCCGGGTGTCGATCCAGTACTGATGCCACTCCGGCGCGGTCGACGGCTCGACGAAGAACTCCATCTCCATCTGCTCGAACTCGCGGGTGCGGAAGATGAAGTTGCCCGGCGTGATCTCGTTGCGGAAGCTCTTGCCGATCTGGCCAATGCCGAACGGCGGCTTGCGGCGTGCGGTCGTCACCACGTTGGCGAAGTTGACGAAGATGCCCTGCGCGGTCTCGGGCCGCAGATAGTGCAGCCCCTCTTCGGTCTCGATCGGGCCGAGATATGTCTTGAGCATCATGTTGAATTCGCGCGGCTCGGTCCACTGACCTTTGGTGCCGCAGTCGGGGCAGACGATCTCGCTCATCGGCACGTCGTCCGGCTGTCCGCCCTTCTTGAGTGCGTAGGCCTCCTGCATGTGATCCTGCCGGTGCCGCTTGTGGCAGTTCAGGCATTCCACCAGTGGGTCGTTGAAAACCTCGACGTGTCCCGAGGCGAACCACTGCCGTTTGATGTTCTCCTTGAGCTCCACGCCCAACGGCCCGTAGTCCCACGCTGATTTGGTCCCGCCGTAGATTTCGCCGGCGGGATAGACCAGGCCTCGCCGTTTGGCGAGATTGACGACGGTGTCGATGACGGACGCCACGAGGTGATGACTCCTGTGTTTCGATGCGGAAGTGATCGCGCCCAGCGCTGAGCTAGTGCGTGCCGGTGAGCATCCGTCATCGTAGCGATCGACCCCGCGCTCTTTGACATGCGTGAACATGCATGTGACAGTGGAGGCAGTATGTCCCTCTCATCCTCAACCGCAGCTGATGGCGACGAGCTGGTCGTCGAGCATCACCACAGCGACTCCGCCGAGCTGCCGCCGCCACCGCCGCGCGAGATTCTCGACGCCGCCGGCGAGCTGCTGCGCGCGCTGGCCGCACCGGTGCGGATCGCAATCGTGCTGCAGCTGCATGTGTCCCAGCGCTGTGTGCACGAGCTGGTCGATGCGCTCGGCGTGCCGCAGCCACTGGTCAGCCAACACCTGAAGATTCTCAAGGCCGCGGGCGTGGTCGCCGGCGAGCGGTCAGGACGCGAGGTGCTCTACCGGTTGGCCGATCATCACCTGGCCCACATCGTGGTCGACGCCGTCGCCCACGCGGGCGAGGACAAGCCATGAGCGCTGCCGCCGGCGAGACCAAAGCCGGTGTGCGGTCCACTAGGCAGCGGGCGGCGATCGCGAGGCTGCTGGACACCCTGGACGATTTCCGCTCGGCTCAAGAGCTGCACGACGAGCTGCGTCGGCGTGGCGAGAACATCGGGCTGACCACCGTCTACCGCACACTGCAGTCGATGGCCAGTGCCGGCATGCTCGACACACTGCGCAACGACACCGGCGAATCGGTCTACCGGCGCTGCTCCGAACATCATCACCACCACCTGGTGTGCCGCAGTTGCGGGTCGACCGTGGAGGTGGGCGATCATGAGGTCGAGGCGTGGGCGGCCGAAGTCGCCACCAAGCACGGGTTCTCCGATGTCAGCCACACCATCGAGATCTACGGCACCTGCTCGGACTGCCGCCGCTGACGCGGCGCTACGCTGTTACCGCGCGCCGGACTTCCGCGCCTTTGTCCAGCACCATCAACGCCAGCGTGCGCAGCGCCTCGTCGTTGAGGCCATTGCCGGGAAAGTTGTAGCGCAACACCACGTCTGCGGCCTTACCCGAATTGCGTTTGGCCGGCCCGTCGGCGGGCTTCTCCACCAGCGCCAACGATCCCAGCAGCGTTGAGCGCGACTGCTCGGCCACGCTGTCGCGAATTTTCTTGGTCAGCACCAGATCCCACGCCACCATCTGCGTCAGCGACACCAGATCGAGGTCCTCGTTGATCGTCACCACCCGCAGCGACGCGATCGTGCCGTCGTGGTGCACGGTCAGCGCTCCGTCGGATTCCTCCTCGACGGGCAGCACTTCGGAAAGCACCGTCAGCAACCGCTCCTGCAACGAGGGCATCAGCCCCACCTGCCACATGAGTCACCGCTCGGACGAGACCACCGATGTGCCCGCCTCTGAGCGACAACTAGCCGCGCGACCGTCGAAAATCGCTCGGAGGCGGGCAAAAAGACAAGTCCCTCGCCGTGCTCACGCCGGTTACCCATCACGCCGTCCCGAAACGTCGATGCCGCAACGCGTACTCTTCGCATGCCGCCCACAGGTCACGGCGGTCGTAGTCGGGCCAGAGGGTGTCCTGGAAGATGTACTCGGCGTAGGCCGCCTGCCACAGCATGAAATTACTGGTCCGCTGCTCACCAGAAGTCCGTAACAGCAGATCCACGTCGGGAATGTCGGGGCGATGCAAGTGCCGGGCGACGGTCGCCTCGGTGACCCGTTCGGGGTTCAGCTTGCCCGCCGCAGCCTCGCGCGCGATATCCCTTGCGGCTTCGGCGATTTCGGTGCGACCCCCGTAGTTGACGCAGTAATTCACCGTGATTACGTCGTTGTTCAGGGTCATGTCCTCCGCGATCGCCAACTCGTTGATGACGCTGCGCCACAGTCGTGGACGCGAACCCACCCAGCGGATCTTCACGCCCATGTCGTTGAGGCTCACCCGACGCCGTCGCACCACGTCGCGGTTGAACCCCATCAGGAAACGGACTTCGTCTGCGGACCGCTTCCAATTCTCGGTGGAGAACGCGTACAGGCTGAGCCACTTAATTCCGACTTCTATTGCGCCACAGACGATGTCGATGACGACCGCCTCGCCCATCTTGTGGCCTTCGACGCGGGGCAGCCCGCGTTGGGTAGCCCAGCGGCCGTTGCCGTCCATCACGATGGCGACGTGATTGGGCAGCTGCTCGGCCGGGATCCGCGGTGCGGCCGCCTTGGAGATGTGCTGCGGCGGCCGGCGGGGCCCGCCGCCGGGTGAGGGTGGCAACGCGGGGAATACCACCGGCCACGTGGACGTGTCAGGGAAGACCGGATAGTCGTCGGGCGCCGGGGCGAGCTGCGGGACGTCAGACCTCCGCTTGCGCTCAGCCCTCCGCTCTGAGCGGCTCACCCGGCTCGTCTCCATGGGCCACATCCTGCCTGACCAGAGCTATGCGACGGTCGAGGAGGCTCTGATCGATCACGTCGACCCGTCGTATCCGCTCGACCAACGGCAGTGTTCGCAGCTGCCGCTCCAGATGCCATTGCAGGTGAGCGGCCACCAATCCGCTGACCGGGCTGCGGGCCGATTGCGGCGCACCCTCCGCGGCTTCCCAATCGCCGTCGCGCAGCGCTGCCATCAGATCCAGCACGCCCAGCGGCGGTGTCGTCGCACCGGCCGGGCGGCAGTAGGTGCACACGCTGCCACCCGCGGCGACGTGAAACGCCCGGTGCGGGCCCGGTGTCGCGCAGCGCGCGCATTCGGTCAGCGCCGGAGCCCACCCGGCGATGCTCATCGCGCGCAGCAGATACGCATCGAGCACCAGCTCGCGGGGTCGGCTGCCGTCGGCCACCGCCCGCAACGCACCAACCGTGAGCTGATGTAGTTCCGGGGCGGGTGCCCGCTCCTCGCCAGCCAGGCGCTCGGCGGTTTCCAGCATCGCGCACGCACTGGTGTAGCGGCCGTAGTCGCTGACGATGTCGGTGGCGAACGCGTCAAGCGAGACGACCTGCGTGACGATGTCCAGGTTGCGGCCCGGGTGCAGCTGTACGTCGATATGCGCGAACGGTTCGAGTCGCGCGCCGAACTTGCTGCGAGTGCGGCGCACACCTTTGGCCACCGCGCGGACCAGCCCGTTGTCGCGGGTGAGCAGGGTGACGATCCGGTCGGCTTCGCCGAGCTTGTGCTGGCGCAATACCACCGCTCGATCCCGGTACAGCCGCATGGATATCAGTTTGTCACCACGTTGCGACGGCACCCGGCGCACGCGCCGATAATGTCGGTACCGATGAGTAACTCTCCCGATCACCGCTTCCCGACGTTGACCGACCAGCTCTATCAGTTGGCCAGCGGTGAAGTGACCTCTGACGAGCTGGTACGTCGCTCGCTGCACGCCATCGGCCTCAGCCAATCGACGCTGAACGCCTTCCGGGTGGTACTCACCGAGACGGCGCTGGCCGACGCCGCCGAGGCCGACCGGCGGCGCGCCGCAGGCGACCAGTCACCGCTGCTGGGTGTGCCGATCGCAGTCAAAGATGACGTCGACGTCGCCGGGCAGCCAACCGCCTTCGGCACCTCCGGGTATGTGCAGCCGGCCACCCAGGACGCCGAGGTGGTTCGCCGCCTCAAGGCCGCCGGTGCCGTGATCGTCGGCAAGACCAACGCCTGCGAACTGGGCCAATGGCCGTTCACCAGCGGACCCGGCTTCGGCCATACCCGCAACCCGTGGTCACGCAGGCACACACCGGGCGGATCCTCCGGGGGTAGCGCGGCTGCGGTGGCCGCCGGACTGGTCACCGCCGCGATCGGCTCCGACGGCGCGGGCAGCGTCCGTATCCCGGCGGCCTGGACCCATCTCGTCGGCATCAAACCCCAGCGCGGCCGCATCTCGACATGGCCGCTGCGCGAGGCATTCAATGGGATCACGGTCAACGGCGTGCTGGCCCGCACGGTCGCCGACGCTGCGCTCGTGCTCGACGCGGCGTCCGGCAATGTCGACGGCGACCTGCACAAGCCGCGACCGCTGAAGGTGTCCGACCATGTCGGCATCGCACCCGGTTCCCTGCGCATCGCGCTGTCAACCGGGTTCCCGTTCACCGCATTTAGAGCCCGCCTGCATCCGGAGATCAGGGCGGCGCTGGAATCGATGGGCGACCAGCTTCGACTGCTCGGCCACAACGTTGTCTCGGGTAATCCCGACTACGGGCTGCGGCTGTCATGGAACTTCTTGTCGCGGTCCACATCCGGGCTGCTTGACTGGGCCGAGCGGTTGGGTGACGGTGTGGAGTGGGATCACCGGACGCTCTCCAACATGCGGATGGGCCGGGTGCTTTCACAACAGATATTGCGGGCCGCCCGTGCGCACGAAGCCGCCGATCAACATCGGGTGGGCTCGATCTTTCGCATCGTGGACGTCGTGCTCGCGCCCACGACCGCGCTGCCTCCCCCACCGGTGCATGCCTTCGACCGGCTCAGCGGCCTGGGCACCGATCGCGCGATGATCGCTGCCTGCCCGGTGACCTGGCCCTGGAATGTGTTGGGCTGGCCGTCCATCAATGTCCCGGCGGGCTTCACTTCCGAAGGCTTGCCGATCGGCGTGCAACTGATGGGCCCGGCCAACAGCGAACCACTGCTGGTATCGCTGGCGGCCGAGTTGGAAGCGCTGGGCGGCTGGGCGGCCAAACAACCCGCGGCGTGGTGGAACACCGGGACTGACACTCCACCGGTTTCCAGCGGGCCCGCGCTGCGATAACCCGCGTTATCCACCTTAAAAGCCAAGTCTGCCAAGCTGTTTAGGGTCGCGCTGCCAGTTCTTGGCAACCTTGACGCGCAGCTCGAGGTAGACCTTGGTACCCAGCAGCTTCTCGATCTGGCCGCGGGCGGCGGTGCCCACTTCGCGCAGCCGCGCCCCGCCTTTGCCGATCACGATGCCCTTCTGGCTGTCCCGCTCGACGAACAGCACGGCGTGCACGTCGATCAGGTCGTCGCGTCCCTCGCGTGGATTCACCTCGTCGATCACCACCGCCAGCGAATGCGGCAGCTCGTCGCGCACGCCCTCCAGCGCGGCTTCCCGGATGAACTCGGCCATCAGGACTTCTTCGGGTTCGTCGGTGAGCTCTCCGTCTGGGTAATACGGCGGTCCGGGCGGCAGTGCGGCAACCAAGACGTTGATGAGCACGTCGACTTGTTCACCGGTGGCCGCCGAGACAGGAACGATCTCCGCGGCGTCGCCGACCAGCTCGCTGACCGCGAAGAGCTGCGGAGCAAGCTGATCCTTCGAAACCTTGTCGATCTTGGTGACAACGGCGACCAATGTCGTTCTGGGCGCAATGGATCGGATCTGCTCGACGATCCACCTGTCCCCCGGTCCGATCGCCTCGTCGGCAGGGATGCACAAGCCGATGGCGTCGACTTCGCTGTAAGTGTCGCGGACCAAGTCGTTGAGCCGCTTGCCCAGCAGCGTGCGCGGGCGATGCAGCCCCGGCGTGTCGACCAGGATGATCTGGAAATCTTCCCGGTGCACGATGCCCCGAATCGTGTGCCGGGTGGTCTGCGGCCGGCTCGACGTGATCGCCACTTTCGAGCCGACCAGCGCGTTGGTCAAAGTCGATTTCCCGGTGTTCGGCCGCCCGACGAAACAGACGAAGCCGGAATGGAATTCAGTCATTTTCTGCACCCACCACTTCCGCGCGGCTGACCAGAACGGTGCCGATGCGGACCCGCCCGCGGTGGTCGGGCCCACCCTCGGCATGTAACAGCAGGCCGTGCGATACCACCTCGGAGCCGGGTAGCGGAACGCGACCCAGCTCCAGGGCCAGCAGCCCGCCGACCGTGTCGACGTCGAGATCCTCCTCGAATTCCACGCCGTACAGCTCGCCGACATCTTCGATCGGCAGTCGCGCTGACACCCGAAACTTGTTGTCGCCCAGCTCTTCCACGGGCGCGACCTCGGCGGCGTCGTATTCGTCGGCGATTTCACCTACGATCTCTTCCAGCACGTCCTCGATCGTCACCAGCCCGGCGATCGCGCCGTATTCGTCGACCAGCAACGTCATGTGGTTGCGGTCGCGCTGCATTTCCCGCAGCAGCTCATCCAGCGGCTTGGAGTCCGGCACGAACACCGCCGGTCGCATCAGCTCCGTCACTACGGTGTCGCGACCACCGGCTGACGAGTAATAAGCCTGCTGGACACAGTCTTTCAGATACACCACGCCGACCACGTCGTCGACATTCTCACCGATCACCGGGATGCGGGAGTGCCCGCTGCGCACCGCGAGCGATGTTGCTTGATCGGCGGATTTGTCGCTTTCGATCCAGATCATCTCGGTGCGCGGCACCATCACCTCGCGGGCCGGCGTATCGCCGAGTTCGAACACCGACTGGATCATCCGTCGCTCGTCGGCGGCGACCACACCGCGTTGCTGCGCCAGGTCGACGACTTCCCGCAACTCGATCTCGGACGCGAACGGTCCGTTGCGGAAACCACGGCCGGGCGTCAGCATGTTTCCGAGTACCACCAGGATCCGGCTGATCGGGGCAAGCAAGAACGAAATCACTTGCAGCGGTAGCGCTGACACCAGGGCAATACTGTAGGCATTTTGGCGGCCGAGTGTCCGCGGACCGACGCCGATGACGACGAAGCTGATCACCACCATGACGACCGCGGCGGCGAACAGCCCCCAATCGCGGCTCAAGCTCCGATAGAAATAACGCGCCAGCAGCACGGTCGCGCTGATCTCGCAGACAATCCGCAGCAGCACCACCAGGTTGATGTACCGAGGCCGATCGGTCATCACCTTGGCCAAACGCACCGCACCGGTCCGCTCGTCGCGAACCAGCTCTTGCACCCGCGCCATCGAGACCGTGCTGATCGCGGCGTCGATGGCCGCGAACACGCTGCCCAGACAGATCAGCACGATCGCGCCGAGCAGCGAAGCGGAGCTGTTCAATTCGCGAAATACCTTGAGATCGTCGGACACCCTCTCATATGCTCTACCTGTGGCTTTGCAGGCAGTGTCGAAGATATCACCATTGCACAGCGTTGTATGTCAAGATATTCGTATGGTGGAAAGTTTGCCGGACCTCGTGGCGCTGCTCCCCTCGTGGCAGTTGGCGCTGAAGGCTGAGCGCAAGTCACCGGGAACCATCCGCACGTACACCGACGGGGTGATGAAGTTTTTTCGCTGGTGCGAGGCCAGCGGACGCGCGCCTGAGCTGAGTCGTGTTGCGGTACAAGCGTTTCTGGCTGATCTGCTTGACGAAGGCATGGAAGGAAACACGGCCCGGTCCCGAGACCTGGCGCTGAAGCGTTATGCCGCGTGGCTCGTCGATGAAGGCGAGCTTAGCGCGAATCCCCTGGTGGGGCTGAAACCTCCGAAGGCGGACATCAAGGTTGTCCATGCCCTGAACGACGACCAGCTCCGCCGCCTCATCAAGGCATGCCACGGTAAGTCGTTGCAGGACCGCCGCGACGAGGCAATCGTGCGCTTGATGGCCGAGACAGGGATGCGAGCCGGAGAAGTCCTCGCTCTGCAGGTGTCCGACGTGAACCTTCAAGACGGCTTAGTGACCGTGGTCCGCGGCGAGGGCGGGAAGGGCCGAATTGCCCCCTTTGGATCGCAGACCGCCGCCAGCGTCGACCGTTACCTTCGGGCACGCCGCAGCCACCGACTCGCCGATACCGGCGCTCTGTGGGTTGGCGCGTCGGGGAAAAGCTATGGCTATTTCGCACTTAATGCCGGCCTGAAAGCTCGAGCGAAGGCTGCTGGTATCGACGGCTTTCATCCGCACCTGCTACGGCACACCGCCGCTACCCGCTGGCTGCGGGCCGGCGGATCCGAGGGCGGGCTGATGTCCGTTGCCGGGTGGTCAACACGCTCAATGCTTGACCGCTACACAGGCGCTAGCGCTTCCGAACGTGCAGCAACCGAGGCGCGCGGGTTGGGGTTGGGTGAGCTGTGAATCCCGACGAACTACTGGCGATGCTGCGCGACAATGCCGAATGGGGTATCGGCGGGATGACTTTTCTTAAATTCAGCCAGAACAAGCCAGATTCTCACTGCCGTCAACGCGCTAATCGAAAGACCTATAAGCCGCAAGCGCTTTCGCCTAGTTCGGGGACCTTGCGGGCAATACGATTCGATTCGCCGCGGCAACGAGCAGATATTGGTCGGCTGCACGGCTTCCCGCTTAGGGCAGCAAGCTGCCGATGTCGGGATCGAACTCAGCAAGGATGCTAGCGCCGGTTACCTCAAAGGCAGCGGGGATCAACCCCAGATCAGCTTCGATCAGTGTCAGGTCCGCCGAGGCGAAGCCGCTGCCGCTGAGGTCACCAGCTTGGTCAGCGGCGACGAACGCCTGGTCAGCCGAGAGAATGTTCTGGGAAGCGGAGACAAGCTGTTCGTCGGCGTCTCCCAGGAAAGTTTGATCAGCCGCGGACAGGCCGTCTTGAGCCGTCCGCAAATGATCTAGTGCCGAGTCCAGCTGGCTTGAGAGCGTGACTTGATTGGCTAAGTCGTCCGCTTGTTTTGCGCTGAGGTCAGCTGTGGGAGCCGCGTCCAAGACCGCTGCTCCATGGTTCAGGTCTAGGACCGCCTGGTCGATGACGTCGTCGGGGGAGTTCTGGGTGCTGAATCTTTGCGGGCGTTGAAGCGTCACTAAGCTAACGTCCGCGCCGCGTAGCGTCGATCGTCCTCATCGCTGCGGGTTATCGCCTCCGTGCCGACCGGAGCCAGCAGAGACTAACTGACGGACGCCGTCGGTCGCCGAAGATTCGGACATAACCTGCGAGGGACCGGACAACCGTGATGCCGCTAGGGCACGCCGCGGTTCGGCCACGACGACGTTCAGCCTCAGAACTTCACGAACTCGCGGAGTGCGGTAATGACGCGGCTTACTTCTGCACGTTGGTCGGTCGGAATGGGACCGGCCGGAATGCTAACTGCGCCATCACTGAAGATGACCTTGATGGGTTCGGCCGGATAAAACATAGTCGGGTTGCCTTCGGCCGCGTCGAAGGCCCCGTATCGAATCCCGATGATGTCAGCAAGCGGCCGGACCCATACGGACCAGCTTGACGGGGTGAGCTCCTGCTGGCGCTCCTCACGTTCGTCATAATCAGCCTTCTTGTACTTGATTCGGACATGGCCGACAGAACGCTCGGTGACAGCCCAGCATGTCCACGCCGTTGTCGATGCCGTGGTGTCCATCGACGACCAGGTCGCTGCGCTGACCGACTTGTCGATGATGGCATTCAATGCGACGACGACCGCCTTCGGCGCTGATGTGCCGGGGAAAGACGCAAACCCATGGATCTCACGCCACCGCGTTTCGTCAAATTCCATGACTAGAGCCTGCCAGATCCCTCGACAGAACTGACGGACTTACTGTGCAGCGTTGGCTTCTGTGCGGCGGATGACAAGGCGAGAGAGGACGTAGCGCAGCACACCTGGATGCGGCTCCACATGGAGCTAAGTACTCGACAGGTGCAAACCGAGGGACTTTTGTTCGCCCCCTTTTTTTGCTAATCCCCCTCATCACCGACGCATAGGGATTGACCATCGAATCGACGTATCGTCGGCGAAGCTATCGCATAGTTAGGAGTAAACAAATGAGCGCCATGTTCGCGGGTGTCGCGTTCACCGTAGTTGTTTCGATACCGGCGCTAGTTCGTGAGATTCGCTTAGCGCGGCGCCCCGATCGCCAGCCAGCGGTTCGGGGTCCGAGCGCCTAATGCAATGTGTCCGGGCACAACTCGTGCTGGGCCGCGTTGACGATTCCGCTTGGCAATGAGTGCTGCTGTGCTGCACGCGGCGAGTGCGGGGATGATGGTTGCCCTTCCCATGGCGCCCTAGGTACCACCTTGAATACTCGAAGGTTTCCGCAACGGTTGGCGGCTCGAAAGTGGACGATTAATACGCGGCTGCTGAGCACACGCAGCGGTGTCTGGACACGATCGGATCTCAGTGCGCGGAACAGCAAAGAGGTTCGTTGCCTCTTCCGTAAACCCAGTTCGCTGAGTCAAAGATATTTCGACTACAGCGCAGCCGCACGACCTCGTTTGAGCAGGTCAGCGCACAGCGCTTGATGGCGTCAATTCTCGAAATACTTTGATTTGTCTAGCAACCGCTGGTCGCGGTCGTGCTGGCGCTGCTGACGATAGAACTGGACTTGGTCGGCGACCCACTCCTCGAGCAGTCGGTACTGCAAGCCGAACATCTCTTTGGCCTCGTCCGGCTCGGCGTGGTCGTAGCCCAGCAGATGCAGCATGCCGTGGATTGTCAGCAGCGCCAGCTCATGCCCCAGCGTGTGACCGGCAGTGGCGGCCTGTATTGCGGCGAATTCGGGACACAGCACGATGTCGCCGAGCATCGCCGGTCCCGGCTCCGGTGCGTCGGGACGACCACCCGGCTCCAGCGCGTCCATCGGGAAGCTCATCACGTCGGTCGGGCCCGGCAAATCCATCCAGCGCATGTGTAGATCAGCCATCGCCGCCATGTCCAACAGCACCATCGACAGCTCGGCCGCTGGATTGACGTCCATCTTATCGATGACGAACCTTGCGACGCTTATCAGTTCGGACTCGGAGACGTCGATTCCGGATTCGTTGGCGACTTCGATGGTCATGACGCTGTCACCGACGGCTGCGTGCGCTCGGGGCCCGTCGCTCGGCCCGGTTCATTGTCAGCCCGGGCTCCTCGTGTCGCGCATAGGCGTCGACGATTTCGGAGACCAGCCGATGGCGGACCACGTCGGCACTGGTCAGTTCCGTGATGTGAATGTCGTCGATGCCGTCGAGGATATCGACCGCCGCGCGCAGACCCGACCTGCCGGGACCCGGCAGGTCGATCTGCGTAATATCGCCGGTGACAACGACTTTGGAGCCGAACCCCAACCGAGTCAGAAACATTTTCATCTGTTCGGCGGTGGTGTTCTGGGCTTCGTCGAGGATGATGAACGCGTCATTGAGTGTGCGGCCACGCATATAGGCCAGCGGAGCAACCTCGATCACCCCGGACGCCATCAGCTTTGGGATCATTTCAGGATCCATCATGTCGTGCAGGGCGTCGTAGAGCGGACGAAGGTACGGGTCGATCTTCTCGCTCAGCGTGCCCGGCAGAAAGCCAAGTCGCTCACCGGCTTCCACCGCCGGCCGGGTCAGGATGATGCGGGTGACCTGTTTGGCCCGCAGTGCACTGACCGCTTTGGCCATGGCCAGGTACGTCTTGCCGGTTCCGGCCGGGCCGATCCCGAACACGATGGTGTGGGCGTCGATGGCGTCGACGTAGCGCTTCTGATTGAGCGTCTTGGGCCGAATCGTCTTGCCGCGACGAGACAAGATGTCCAGTGTCAAAACCTCGGCCGGTGACTCGTTGCCGGTGCCGATCAGCATCGCGACGCTGTGCCGCACCCCCTCCGGAGTCAGCGGCTGCCCGCCCGCCACGATCGCCACCAGTTCGGAGAGCGCCCGCTCGGCGAGTGCGACGTCAGCGGGTTCGCCGGACAGCGTCACGGCGTTGCCGCGCACATGCAGATCCGCGGCCAGGAGTCGTTCGAGGGCGCGCAGGTTTTCGTCGGCGGAGCCGAGCAGGCCCATGACGAGGTCGGGCGGAACGTCGATGCTGCTGCGAACCGGAGATGTGGACGGACCGGCAGCGTTGGTTTCGCGGGGCGTCACGTGCGCCTAATGCCTGCTTTCTGCGGTGTAGCCAGCGGGTTAGCGTCTCGAGTCTACCGCCGGTCGGTTGGCGAACCCAATGGTTAGCCGCTGCGTGACCCCTGTTCGGGCTGTTCCCACCGCGGCGTCAACACGCCCAGTGCGCCCAATGCGACGGTGGCCGCGGTCGAGGTGCGCAGCACGGTCGGGCCCAGCCGAACGGCGATGGCACCGGCAGCCGCGAACCCGGCCAACTCGTCGGGAGCGATGCCACCCTCCGGGCCCACCACCAACGTCACCGACTTCGCCTGCGCGACAAGCAGATCCGTCAGCGGGCCAACGGCAGACTCGTGCAGCGCCAGCACCGTGCCACCGGAGGCCACCTCGTCATCGATCCGCTGGGTCAGCGCGGCAGTCGACAGCACGCCGTCGACCGACGGGATGTACGCGCGGCGGGATTGCTGTGCGGCGGCGCGTGCGACCGCGCGCCAGCGCCGCAGACCCTTGTCGGCGCGGACGCCCTCCCAACGGGCCACGCAGCGTGCGGCCTGCCAAGCCACGAGTGAATCGGCGCCGGCTTCGGTGGCCAGCTCGATGGCCAGCTCGGAACGCTCGGATTTCGGCAGCGCCTGGACCACAGTCACCGGTGGCTGGACCGGCGGTACCTGCCAACGCTCCACGACCCGGGCCCGCAGACCGTCGCGGCCGGTCTGCTCGACGACGCAGCGGGCCAGGCCGCCGACGCCGTCGCCGAGCACCAGCTCCTCGCGTGGGCGGATGCGTCGCACGGTGGCGGCGTGGAAGCCTTCGTCGCCGTCGACAACGGCCAGCTCACCGCTGTCGGGCAGCGCGTCGATGTAGAACAGGCCAGGCAATTAGCGCCCGGTAAAGGTTTCACGCAGCCGGCTGAACAATCCGCCGTTGGTGGCGGCCGCGTGCGTCGACCGAACCTCGGTCACGTCACGGCTGCGGCGGCTCTTGAATTCGCGCAGCAGTTCGGCGTCGTTGTGGTCGATTCGATCCGGCACCACCACCTCGACGTGTACGTGCAGGTCGCCGCGCGCACCAGAACGCAGATGCGGCATCCCGTGGCCGCGGCGGGTCGTCACCGAACTGGGCTGGGTGCCCGCCGGGATGGTGATCTCGGTCAGGCCGTCGAGGATCGCGTCCACGGTCACCGTGGTGCCCAGCGCCGCGTCGACCATCGGCACCGAGATCGTGCAGTGCAGATCGTCGCCGTCGCGAACGAAGATGTCGTGCGGCTGCTCGTGGATCTCGACATAGAGGTCGCCCGCCGGTCCCCCGCCAGGCCCGACCTCACCCTGGGCGGCGAGCCGGACCCGCATTCCGTCGCCGACGCCCG
>Ga0302177_10001153_pt1 | contig 19114 bp, 8 predicted proteins | sample I_Palsa_E1_2_FD_198780 | JGI IMG/M metagenome (GOLD analysis project Ga0302177, IMG submission 198780) | Peat permafrost microbial communities from Stordalen Mire near Abisko, Sweden - I_Palsa_E1_2 | ecosystem: Environmental > Terrestrial > Soil > Palsa > Peat permafrost | place: Sweden: Abisko... | reverse complement strand
GACCATCCAGTTTGCCGGCAGCCAGCGCCTGCTGCGCTTGATCGACCAGGTCGGTTGTCTGTACTTGCCCTGCACGGGTACTGGCAATCGCGCTATCCAGCCGGTCGACGTCACTGCCCCCGCCGAGCAGCTCGCGTGCTACCGCGGCCTGCTGGGCCGCCTGATCGAGATGTCCAGCCTGCAACGCGGCATCGGCCTGCGCCAATTCGGCCTGACCCACCTGGCGCAAGCCATCGTGGGCGCGATCGTTGTCCGGCTCCAAGGCGATCGCCGCCTGAAAAAGCTCGCGTGCGCTGGTGCCGTCCTGGCCGTCCAGATGGCCGGACTGCAAGGCCTGCTGTGCACGTCCCAGCACATCGTTCAACTCGGTGCGCGGCAACATCCCACGCAGACGGCCCTGGTTGCTCCAGAGCACCGCAATCACTGCGATCAACAGCAACAGCACCAGCGGAATCAGCCAGCCGCGCCGATTTCTGGGTGATCGTGGCGCCGCTGTTGCAGCACGTGAATAGCGCCGCTCGACGGTTACCTGCGGCAAGTCGTCATCGGATGGCGCACGCGGCGCGTCCAGATGATCGAGATCGCCCAGGGTGGGTTCGGTGCGACCGTGTGAATCCGCTTCGTGCTGGTCTCGGCGTCCGCTCATGATCCATGTCTGTAAAAGCAACTGATGCAGCTTAGCATCGGGCCGCCGCCGCGCTTTACGGCCGGCGAACGGTCGTTCAGCTTGCGGCGCAAGCACTTTCGATGCCCAGCTACGCACCCCTGGGTTCGCTCAACCGATACCGAGCCGCCGCGCCTCGACGACGTTCGGCAGCGCGTGAAGCTTACCGAGCAGGGTCGACAACTGTTCGAAATCGCGCACGCGCAAGGTAAAGCGCATTTCCACCTCGCCCGTACGCGCGAACATGCGGCTGGACGAGGCGATGATATGAGTAGCGGCATTGCTGATGACGCTGGTGACATCTTTCTGCAGGCCCTTGCGATCGTAGCCGCGGATCTCGACGTCGACCTCGTACGCCTGGCTGGCGGCGCTGCCCCAGCTCACTTCGATCACCCGGTCCGGATCCCGCCGTGCCAGCCGCGCCAGGCTGCCGCAATCGGTACGGTGCACCGATACCCCCCGCCCCCGGGTGATGAAACCCCGCACCGCGTCGCCGGGCAACGGCTGGCAGCAGCGCGCCAGTGTGGTCAGCAGATTACCGATGCCCTCGATGCTGAGCGCGGTATGGTCGAGCGTCGCCGGCCGCGCCGTCACTGGCGGCGCGGACTGAGTCATTTCCGGCGGCTGTGCGGCCTCCTGCAGCACACGGGCGATCTGGCCGGGTGAGATTTCGCCCAAGGCGAGCGCTACCAGCAGTTCGTCGTGGTTCTTCAGATGAAAATGCGCGGGCAGCTTGGCGACGTCTGCGGTCGACAGCGCCAGTCGTTTCAATTCCCGTTCGAACATGCTGCGACCGACCGCCAGATTGGCGTCGTGCGCGATCCGCCGGAACCATGCGCGCACTTTGTCGCGCGCCCGCGCAGTGTGTAGATAACCGTGATGCGGCGACAACCAGTCGCGGCTGGGATCGGCCACCTTGGTCGTGAGAATTTCCACCCGATCGCCACTCTGCGGCTGAAACGTCAACGGCACGATGCGACCGTTGACCTTGGCGCCACGACAGCGGTGGCCGACCTCGGTATGCACCATGTAGGCAAAATCCAGCACGGTCGCCCCGCGCGCAAGATCGAACACCTCGCCCTTGGGGGTCAGCAGGTAGACGCGGTCTTCGAGCAGCTCAGTGTGCAGATCGGCGGCCAGCGCGTTGTCGTCTTCGCCGCGTGGTTCCAGCAGCTTGCGCATCCAGGCGATCTTCGCCTCGAACTCGGCATCGCCGCTGCCGCCTTCCTTGTAACGCCAGTGGGCGGCCACGCCCAGCTCGTTCGCACGATGCATCTCGTGCGTGCGTATCTGCACCTCCAGCGTGCGGCCGGCCGGCCCCAGCACGGCGGTGTGCAGCGAGCGGTAGCCGTTCGCCTTGGGCCGCGCGATGTAGTCGTCGAACTCTCCCGGAAGATGCGGCCAGCGCGCATGCACCACACCGAGTGCGGCATAGCAATCGGTTACATTGTCGACCAGCACGCGCACAGCGCGAATGTCGTACAGGTCGGAAAAATCCAGCGCCTTGCGCTGCATTTTTTTCCAGATCGAATAGATGTGCTTGGGTCGCCCGGCAAGCTCGGCACGGATGCCGGCCGCAACGAGTGCCTGCTGCAATTCGTCGAGCGCATCGCGGATGAAACCCTCGCGATCGGTGCGCCGTTCGTCCAGCAACTTGGCAATGCGCTTGTAGACATCCGGCTGCAGGAAGCGGAAGGCCAGATCCTCCAGCTCCCACTTCAACTGCCAGATACCGAGTCGGTTCGCCAACGGCGCATGGATGTCGCGGGTCAGCCGCGCCAGTGCCGCGCTCTGTTCCGGTGGCCGCGCTGCTGCCGCGCGCATCCGCGCGAGCTGCCGAGCGAGCAGCACGAACACCACACGCAGATCGCGCACGATCGCCAGCAGCAACCGGCGCAGACCTTCAGCGGCGCCCTCCGGCGCGCGCTGGGCGTGCAATGCCCATACTTGCTCGGCCGCCTGCTGGCCGCCGACCAATCGCTGCAGTTCCGCGGGAAGCTTGGCGCCCTGCGTCGCCCACAAGGCCGGATCGACCCGCGCCAATTCAAACCACAGCGCGGCCGCCTGGGTCTGCGCATCGCAGCCGAGCATATCCAGCAGCTCCAGCACGTCGCAGCACTCTGCCTCGGGTACGGCATGGGAAGCGCACGCCTGCAGCGCTTCGACCAATAGCGGCGACAACTCGCCGGCGCGGTCGCGCCATTGCAGCAGGCTGGAGGGTTTGGCGGGTTGGGCCATGACGCACGAGTCCTTTACAGACGGCCATAGTAGAGCCTGTCCTGGTTGGCCGCGCGTTGCAGATTGCGCTCTGCGGGTATGCTCTGGCCATGAGGTGGGTGGCCAGATGCTTGGCTTCAAGGCCGCTTACCGCGCAGAATGCCCACCACTTGCTTGCTCATCGCATCTTTGCCTTGTCACATCCTGCGGCCCGCCGCTTTCAGAGGATTCAACCCATGTTGATACGCCCACGTCACTTGCTCCTGTCAGCTCTGCTTGCGCTGCCGTTGTGCTGCTTGTCCCTGCACGCACAGGAAACCGCCGGCGGGTTGCAGCAGCGCATGACCAGTGACGAGTTCAAGGCCGCCGGCCTGGACAAACTGTCACCGCAGGAGCTGCAAAGCCTCGACAACTGGTTGAACGCGCATCCCAAGGTCAAGACCAAGATGATCACCGCCACCGGCAAACCGGTGTTCTATGCGCCCGAGACGGAGCGCAGCAAGATCAGTGCACACATCGTTGGCCACTTCGACGGCTGGGGCGGTGCTACCGAATTCAAGCTGGACAACGGCCAGGTGTGGAAGCAGGCTGATTCGGGCAGCACGTCATGCCCGGCCATCGACAACCCCTGGGTCAAGATCAAGCCGATGATGATGGGGAACTGGCTGATGTACGTACAGAATTGCAACGACAGCATTCACGTCAAGCGCGAGCAGTGATTTGCCGCCTGAGAGCCTACCCAGGCTCTCAGGGCAATGCCGCCAGCGCCTTCGCCAATCGCTTGGCCGATACCGGTTCGGCGGTCTTCAGTTCCTGGGCGAATAGCGACACGCGCCACTCCTCGATCAACCAGCGCAGTTCGGCTAGATCCGCTGCGCTGGCACCGGTGGCGCGATGTTTGAGGTAGTCCCGCCAATACGGAATGACCTGCAGCAGACGCTGCTGGTCTTTCGCCGGATCCTGCCGCAGACGCTCGGCACGCAGGCGCATCGCTTTCAGATAACGCGGGTAATGCAGCAGTCGTGACGGCGGCAATTCGCGCAGGAAGCCTGGCGTGAGCAACGCATCGCATTGCTCACGTAGATCATCGTAACTGGCTCGCGCAAAACCCAGTAACGGCGGCTGCAGCCACGGCTTCAGTTCTGCCTGGGCTTCAATGATCGGCTCGGCCAGCTTCAGGCGCTCGATGGCGGCACCGAACAACTCTCTCGAACATTGCGCGCGCAGCGTTTCGAACGCTCCTGCGGTGCGCACGTCCAACTCGTGCTGTTCGAGCAGATCGGTGAACCCACCTTCGAGCAAGTCTTCGCGTAGCCCATCCACGCCGCCCAGCGGGGCATATTTCAGCGCGAGCAGGTTGTTGATCGGCAACCGCCGACGTGCCTGCTTGGCGTCGCTGGCCAATGCATTGCGCAGCAGCCGCACCACGCCCTGCCGATGCGCCTCGCCGGCCTCGTCCGGACGTTCGAACACGCGCAACGCCACCGTCTCGCCCAAGTCGACCAGCGCGGGAAACGCCAGCAGTCCGCCATCGGAACGAACCTGTGCGGGAATCTCCTCGAAATCCCAGCTGGTCATATCTTCGCGAGTCAGCTCGATATCCGTCTTGCGCGAGAACGCTTCACGCGCCTGACCTTCCCACTGCCGGCGCAAAGCGGCCAGATCGCGTCCGCTGGTCAATGTCTTGCCATGCTCGTCATGCAGCCGGTAACGCATGTTGAAATGGGCCGGCAGATCAACGGCGGCGAATTCCGCCGCTGGCACATCGACACCGGTGGCACGCTTCAGAAACATCGCCAGGGTTTTCGCCAAAGGCTCATCGCGTGGCGCCTCGGCCTCGACAAAAGCACGCGCGAAGTCAGGCGCCGGTACAAAATTGCGACGCATCGGCTTGGCCAGTCCGCGAATCAGTTCGGCTACTTTTTCGCCAAGCAAACCAGGTACCAGCCACTCGCAGCGCGCGGCCGGCAAGGCATTCAACATGGCCAGGGGCAGATGCAAGGTCACGCCATCAGCTTCCTCGCCGGGCATGAAACGATATTCCAGACGGTAACGATGACTTGCGATCTCGAGCGTCGCCGGAAATGCTTTTGCGTCCAGTCCTGCGCCACCGATCAGCACATCGTCCAGCGACCAGCGCAACGCTGCCTGCTCGGCGGGACGCGATTTGCGGTACCACGCTTCCAGCGCGCGGGCACTGGCAATTTCCTCAGGCAGCTTGCCCTCGAAGAAGCCGACCAGTTCGTCCTCGTGACGAATCAGCCCTTCGCGGCGTTGCTTCGCTTCGATTGCAAGCGCCTCCTCCAGCATGCGCTGATTCGCGCGCACGAAGTCGACACGGGTGTCGATGTCGCCGCGGGTCAACGCTTCGCGCAGAAAAATCGCATGTGCCAGAGCAGGGTCCTGTAGCTGAAATATTACCGGGCGTTTCTCGACCAGCACCAGGCCAAACAAGCTGACCTGTTCATAAGCCACCACCGCGCCACGCTTCTTCGACCAGTGCGCGTCGCGGCAATGCGTGCGCAGCAAATGCGCCGCCTGCTGCTCGATCCACAACGGCTCGACCCGCGCGTCCATCATGCCCCACACGCGCCCGCCGACATCTAGAATCTGCGCAGAGAAGACCCACGCCGGCGGCGCTTTGGACAAAGCCGAGCCGGGAAATACATGGAACTTGCGCTCGCGTGTGCTGAGGTAGACGCCCTTCTCGTCCTTGCGTCCGACTTGTGTCGGCAGGCCCGCAAGCAGGCTGCGATGCACGGCTTCGTACAACCGATCGGCTCCCGCAACCGTATCGTCATCCCCGCTCCCCTGCGGGGAGAGGGCTGGAGTGGGGGACGAGTGCTCGCGGGAAACCGCCTTGCTCCCTCCCCTGCCTACAGGGGAGGGTTGGGGTGGGGTGCTCTTCGCCTCGGACTCCAGAGCTTTACCCCCTCCCAACCTCCCCCTGCGAGCAGGGGGAGGAGCAGAGCGTGCGGCAGCTCCTCTTACGCCAGGGGGAGAGGGGGCAACAGCCTGCGTCGGCGCAACGATGTCATGCCGCCAGCCAAGCTCCTGCACCACGAGCAGCAACTGCCGATGCAGCTCGCGCCATTCGCGCATGCGCATGAAGCTGAGAAAGTGCCGCGAGCACCAGTCGCGCAACTTCGACTGGGTAAGCTCCTCATGCGCGGTGTGATAGTCGCGCCACAGATTCAACACACCGACAAAATCGGATTTCGGATCGGCGAACGCGGCATGCGCTGCATCGGCCTGCTGACGTGCTTCGGACGGACGCTCGCGCGGATCCTGCACGCTGAGGAAACTGACTATCGTCAGCAGCTCACGCAAGCTGTGAAGTTTTTCACCCTCGACCAACATCCGCGCCAGTTGCACGTCGATCGGCAGCCGTGCAAGCACGCGGCCGATCGCAGTAAGTTTGCGCGCTTCGTCGATGGCCGAAATTTCCGCCAGGCGCCGATAGCCGTCCGCCACCACGCGGGGATCGGGTGCTTCCAGAAAAGGAAAGTCTTCCACTTCGCCGAGCTGCAACGCCAACATGCGCAGGATCACGTTCGCCAGCGACGAACGCAGCAGTTCGGGGTCGGTATAAGCAGCACGACTGGCGTAGTCGGCCTCGTCGTACAACCGATAGCAGATACCTGCTGCGACACGACCGCAGCGACCCTTTCGCTGGTCCGCCGCTGCCTGCGAGACCGGCTCCACGTGCAACCGTTCGAGCTGGCTGCGCTGGCTGTAGCGCTTCACGCGCGCCGTGCCCGTATCGATGACATAGCGGATGCGCGGCACCGTAAGCGAGGTCTCGGCAACGTTGGTGGCCAGCACGACACGCCGTTTGGTGCCGGGCTTGAACACCCGATCCTGATAACCGGCAGAAAGCCGTGCGTACAACGGCATGATTTCCGTCTCGCGATACTGCCGGCGCGACAGCAGCAGATGCGCGTCGCGAATCTCGCGTTCCCCAGGCAGAAAAACCAGCACATCGCCACGTGGATCGTCGTGGGTAATTTCATCCAGCACCGCCGCGATATGTTCGGCGCTGCCTTGCTGAAACGCATCGCGTGCCCTCGGTAGGAGCGCACCCTGTGCGCGATGCTCTTTCTGCGGTTCCGGCGAGGACGCATCGCGCACAGGGTGCGCTCCTACAGGGGCGACGGCATCGAGCGAGCGCCATCGCACTTCCACCGGATACGCACGTCCCTCTACTTCAACCACGGGAGCGCCGTCGAAGTGTTCCGCAAAACGCGCCGTATCAATCGTCGCCGAGGTGACGATGATCTTCAGTTCCGGCCGCTTCACTGCCAGCCGTTTGAGATAGCCCAACAGGAAATCGATATTCAGGCTGCGCTCGTGTGCCTCGTCGATGATGATGGTGTCGTAGCTCGACAGCCAGGGATCACCCTGCGTTTCGGCGAGCAGGATGCCGTCGGTCATGAACTTGATCAGGCTGCGTTCGGACACCTGGTCGTTGAAGCGCACCTGGAAGCCCACCACGTCGCCCACCTGGCTGCCAAGTTCTTCGGCAACGCGGCGCGCCACCGAACGCGCGGCAAGCCGACGCGGTTGGGTGCAGCCGATCATCCCGGCTTCGCCACGGCCAGCAGCCAGACACAGCTTTGGCAGCTGTGTGGTCTTGCCTGAGCCGGTCTCACCGGCGATCACCACCACCTGATGCTTGCGGATCAACTCGATGATGTCGTCGGCGCGCGCGCTGATCGGCAACGCCTCGTCCAGCCTGAGCGCAGGTTTCGCGGCGACCCGGGCGCGCCGCGCGGTGGCGGACCGCTCGATGTCGGCAACCAGTTTCTCCATGACAGCGCCATCGGATCGACGCGACAGCGCACGCCAGCGCCCCAGCAGACGCCCAAAGTCGCGACTGGAAACCGAATCGAGCAACTTGCGCAGCTCGCGCATGCGGTGGTCGGTGGTGACGTCAGGGATGGGCATGGAAACGTCGGTTGATCGGGCCGCACATGATAGCTGCTGGTCCGGCGAGTCATCCCACGCGTCATAGCCACGGGCTATCGGCAACATCGGCAGGATTCATTTCCAAGCCTCGTGCCAAGCCGTTACTGTTTCACCAAGCCGTCATCAATCACAGGAAGGAGCACCACATGGCCATTTCCATCGGTATCGCCAAGAAGGACCGCGAACAGGTCGCCAGGCATCTGTCCAAACTGCTGGCCGATACCTATTCGCTCTATTTGAAGACCCACAGCTTTCACTGGAACGTTACCGGGCCGCAGTTCAACAGCCTGCACACCATGTTCGAGACCCAGTACAACGAACTGTGGCTCGCCGCTGACGAGGTCGCCGAGCGCATCCGTACGCTCGATGTGTTCGCCCCGGGCTCCTACAGCCAGTTCGGCAAGCTCACCTCGATCAAGGAGGAGGCCGGCGTGCCGGAGTGGAAGGAAATGGTGACCCAGCTGGTCGAAGGCCATGAGATCGCCGCACATACGGCCCGTGAAACCATCAAGGCCGCCGATGGCGCGGGGGACGAAGGCACCGCCGACATGGTCACCGGGCGCCTTAAGGAACACGAGAAAACTGCCTGGATGCTGCGCTCGTTGCTCAAGTAAGACCTCGAAAAGCGGCTCCCCACAGGTCGGGATGCGCAGATTGCGCCGGCAAATGCTGGCGCCCCTGCGTCCCGCCTTGTTCATTCCGGGCATGTGAAAGGCTAGCGTGAGGCAGGTCGGTTCTCTGGCACCCTGACCTCACCCTGACCCCCAGCGACGCTTTATGTTGAGCCGACGGCCATGCATTGGTTAAGCTCCTCAGGCTCCAGCGCCTGTTGCGCAGGCTTCCCCCGGGGATTTTTTTGAGCACCACCGCAGTAAACCAAGACAGCCGATATCCCCTGCTCACTGCTCTGGTGCTTGCGCTGGTCGTCGCCGCCATGAACGTCGGACTGTGGTGGTGGGGCAACCTGCCGCATGGCCCGGACGACTGGCACGGCAAGATCAGCGGCTTCTCGCTGTCGGTGTTTCAGCGCTATCAGAGTCCGTTCAAGCAGGATTTCCCCAACGATCAGCAGATCGACGACGATCTGCGCCTGTTGAGCAAGTACACCGGCAACGTGCGCACTTACACGATGCAGCAGAATGCGCAGCTGTATCGGCTGGCGGAAAAAAACGGCCTGAAGGTGATGGCCGGCGCCGAGATCGACAAGCGACTGGACAACAACGAAAAAGAAATCGCGATGCTGATTGCGATGGCACGGCAGTATCCGGCCACCGTCAACCGGGTGATCGTGGGCAACGAGGTGCTGTTCCGCAACGACCTCACCCCCGAGCAGATGATGGTTTATCTGGATCGGGTGCGGGCGGCGTTGCATCAGCCGGTGTCGCTCGGTGAGCCGGATTACATCTGGCTCAAGTATCCCGAGCTTGCCGATCATGTGGATTTCATCACCATCCACCTCTTCCCGTTCTGGAACGGCAGGCCGCAAAGCGCTGCCATTGGGGACGCGCTGGGCGCGTATCACAGTATCAAGCTGCGCTTCCCGAACAAACCGGTTGTGGTCGGCGAGATCGGCTGGCCATCGAACGGTGACCGACATGAGTACGCCGATCCATCGGTGTCCAACGAAGCCATCTTCGATCGCAACTGGCTCAATGCGGCCAAAGCGGAAAACATCGACTACTTCCTGTTTGAAGCGTTCGACCAGCCGTGGAAGGAAGACCTCGGCGAAGGTCGCACCGGCGCCTACTGGGGTATCTTCAACGCCGATCGTCAGCCGAAATTCCCGTTCACTGGCCCAGTGACCGAGGACACGGCGTGGCCTTGGAAAGCATTGGCAGCGAGCCTCCTGGCGCTGTTCCCGATGATCTGGTTCGCACGTCGCTTCAGTCGCTTCAAGCTGATGGGACGATTCTTCTTCTGTGCGCTGATCCAGCTTGCCTGCGGGCTGATCACCTGGTCCGCCACGCTGCCGTTCAACTTCTATCTGAGCTGGGTCGACTGGACCATGCTGGTGTTGTTGTTCCCGGCGCAGATCGCGATCCTGTCGATCCTGTTGATCAACGGTTTCGAATTCACTGAAGTGCTGTGGCGCCGCGAGTGGGTGCGCCACGCCAGCATGCTGACGCCTGATCCGCCGGAAAAGCAGCCGTTCGTGTCGATCCATCTGGCCTGCTACAACGAACCGCCGGAAATGGTGATCATCACGCTCGATTCGCTGGCCGCGCTGGATTACGCGAACTACGAAGTACTGGTGATCGACAACAACACCAAGGATCCGGCGGTGTGGAAGCCGGTGCAGGAATACTGCGAAAAGCTTGGCAAGCACTTCCGCTTCTTCCATCTGGAACCGTGGCCCGGTTACAAGGCCGGCGCGCTGAACTTTGGACTGAAGGAAACCGACCCGCGAGCCGATGTGGTGGCGGTGATCGATGCCGATTACGAAGTTCGTGCCGACTGGCTGGCTACCCTCACCGGCCACTTCCATGATCCGAAGGTTGCTGTGGTGCAGTGCCCGCAGGCGCATCGCGAGTTCGAGCACAACACGTTCCGCCGGATGACCGCGTGGGAGTACGACGGCTTCTTCCGCATCGGCATGCACCATCGCAACGAGCGCAACGCAATCATCCAGCACGGCACCATGACGATGGTGCGTCGCTCGGCGCTGGAAGGCACCGGTGGCTGGTCGGAGTGGACGATCTGCGAGGACGCCGAGCTCGGCCTGCGCCTGATGCACGCCGGTTACGACCTGGTCTACGTCGACGAACTGATGGGCAAGGGCCTCACCCCGGCCGATTTCAAGGCTTACAAGAGCCAGCGCTATCGCTGGGCGTTCGGTGCGATGCAGATCCTGAAAGGTCGCTGGCGCTGGATGACCCAGGCCGGCCCGTTGTCGGGCGGCCAGCGCTTCCACTTCCTCACCGGATGGTTCAGCTGGTTCGCCGATGCGCTGCATCTGATCTTCACCCTGATGGCGATCTTCTGGACCGCCGGCATGGTGGCGTACCCACAGCTGTTCAGCCTGCCGATGCAGCTGTTCCTGATCCCGGTGATCGGCTTCTTCTTCGCCAAGGCGATCTTCGGCATCGTGCTCTATCGTGCCCGTGTCCCCTGTAGCTGGTACGACACGCTGATGGCTTCGCTGGCCAGCATGGGTCTCAGCCACGCGATTGCACGCGGCATCCTGCATGGACTGACCCGCGAAAAGACCTCATTCGTGGTGACCGCCAAGAGTCGTCGCCTCGGCGGCAGCAACTTCGCCGCGTTTGCACCGGTGCGAGAGGAAGGACTGATGGCGATCGCGCTGGCGCTATGCATCGTAGGCATGGCGCTGGGCTACGGCACCCGCTATATCGAGGGTACGTTGTGGATCTTTATCCTCGCTGCGCAATCGATCCCGTACGTCTCGGCGGTGATCGGTGCCTGGATCGCGCATAAAGCGGGCGACAAGGCCGGCTGATTGGCGCTGTATTCGTCCCTCGCTCACCAGCCCCTCTTCTGCTTTGACCTGCTCCCTCCCCTGCTCGCAGGGGAGGGCTGGGATGGGGTCGCTGTTCGCTCAAGATCAAAAACCACCTGGCCAATCTCGTCCCGAATTTAAGGCGAGAAACAAGCCGCGCGACACATCCTGCACACCCTCTTCGTAAAGCTACGCTTGCGATAACCCTGTCGGCGGTGCACGTTATCCGTCGATACCACCAAGAGGATGGAACCCCAGCGCATGCGCCGATTGCGACGCCGCCTATGCCTGTTGCTGCTGTTGCTCGCCCCGGCATGGGCTCATGCCGGCGTGCAGCTGGTCGTCGACGGTGTGGACGATCCACTCAAGGCAGCTGTCATAGCGGGCGTCGATCTCTCGCAATATGCCAACCGCGATGCCAGCGAGGCACAGGTGCGTCGCCTCTATGCGAACGCCGACGCCCAGGTAAGAAGCGCGCTTGAGCCGTATGGTTACTACGACGCCCATGTCACCGGCAACCTCGAGCAAGCCGGCAAAGACTGGCACGTAACGCTGCATGTCATCACCGGACAACCTGTGATCGTGGCCTCAGTCGATATCCAGCTGGACAAGGCAGCAGCGGATCTGAAGCCCGTGCGTCAAGCGCGCCGCGCGATCGAGCAGCTCAAGGATCAGCGCCTCGACGACGGCGCTTACGACAGCGCACGCGATGCGCTGAGCGGTGCGCTGACCGCCAATGGCTTTCTCGATGCGAAGTTGCTGGTGCATCGTGTCGAAGTGCATAGCGGCGAGCACACGGCAGCCATTCACCTTGCTTGGGAGCTTGGTCGGCGCTATCGCTTCGGCCGCGTGCATTTCGAGGGTTCGCAGTTTCGCGAAGGCTTTCTGCAACGCTACGTCCCGTTCAAGACCGGCGACTATTTCGACCAGGCGAAGTTGCTGCTTTTACAGCAGGCGTTGAACGGTGCCGATTACTTTTCGGTGGTGGATGTGATGCCCGATGTCGACAACACGCGTAACGGCAGCGTCGACGTCAACGTACAACTGGCGCCGGCCAAACGGACCATCTATACCGGCGGACTGTTCCTCGGCACCGATACCGGCTATGGCGTCCGGGGCGGCATCGAAATGCGCTGGATCAATCGGCGCGGCCACAAATGGAAGAACGAGATTGTCGCAGCACAACGGTTGAAGACAGTGTCCACCGTCTACTCCGTTCCGCTACCGGGTGATAACCAGCGCAGCTTCAACTATGGCGCGAGCTTTCGTGATTCGGATACCGACACTTCGCAATCGCGCACCTTCGAACTGACCGCCAACGAAACAGCGCTGTGGCACGACTGGGTTCGCACCGTGGGCTTGCATGCCATTTCCGGGACATTCGACGTGGGCAAGCGCCCCGACGAACCGGAAGATACGCCAGGTGTCGAACATGGCGAGAGCACCCTGGTCTACGCCGAAGGCTCGCTTGCGCGTAAACAGGCTGACAACTTCAACTTCGTGCAACGCGGCTGGTCACTGAGCTTCAGCGCGCGCAGCACACTGGGTGACGTGATCTCCAGTGCCAGCTTTGCCCAGGTGACTGCCGATGCGAAATGGATTCGTGCATTCGCCGGAAATAACCGGCTGATCATGCGTGCCAGCATCGGCCATATCTGGACCGACGATTTCGCTGCCCTGCCGCCGCAACTGCGTTTTTTTGCCGGTGGCGACAATTCCATACGCGGTTATAGCTACCAGGCGATTGGCCCGGAAAACGCGTATGACAAGGTGATCGGTGGCAATAACCTGATCGTCGCCAGTAGCGAAGTGGAACACTACTTCACCCGGCAGTGGGGCATGGCGTTCTTTGTCGACGCGGGCAACGCCTTCGATGGAACCGACTTTCATGCCAAGGTGGGTACCGGCTTGGGCGTACGCTGGCGTTCGCCGGTGGGACTGGTGCGCGTCGACGTCGGCACGCCGGTCAACGATGCTCAGCACAGCGGGCTGGAGTTACACCTGGTGATCGGTCCGGATTTGTGAGAGTGAACCGATGAACACGACTCCACAAACTTCGTCTCGTCCACGCTGCCGCTGGCTGCGCTGGTTTGCTGCAACCAGCGTATTCGTTGTGGTCTTGCTTGCCGCCACAATCTATTGGCTGCTTTGCAGTGCTTCCGGACTGCGGTTTGCCTTGGCGCGTGTCGAAGGCCTGACTCACGGCGCGCTGCAGATCCAGCAGGCGCGGGGCCGACTGATCGGCCCACTCGATGTGGCCGGCGTTCGTTACGACGATGGTCACGGAACCGTAGTGAGTATCGCCAAAGCCCAGCTCGCCCTGCTGCCGTGGCCATTGCTGCACAAGCAACTGCACATTCTTGATCTGGACGTGGACCGTCTCGACGTAAAGTTGCCTAAAACTTCGCCCGACGATACTTCCAGCTCAGGCTTCTCGTTGAAGCCTCCCATCGTGTTGATCGTTGACAAGCTGCATGTGGGACCCGCGACGATCACGCAAGACGGACAGAAGTTGTTTGAGTCCCATCGTCTCGACTTTGCCGGTAGCTGGACCCATACCGGGATGAACGTCAGCCGGCTCGCACTCGACGCACCTGACGGCCACATCAGTTTGAATGGGCAGATCGGCATCGGCAGAAACTATCGCGGCAAGGGTAATGCGACAGCCACGTGGAAAGTCGGCGACAACGCTTATGCCGGTGCGCTTGCCGTGCAAAGCGATGGACGCATGGCCAATGTCGAGCTGGTGCTGGCACAACCCTTCGCTGCTCACCTGCACGTCGACATGGACCAGCGCAACGACTTCGCCTGGACCGGGAAACTCGATATCGCGCGTTTCAATCCTGCGCCGCTCGTCGGCAACAGCGCCATTGAAAATCTGGCACTGAACGTAAATGGCAGTGGCGATCGTCGAAGTGGCGTTTTGAAAGGGTCGATCGATCTAGGCGATTACCACCTCTTGCTGCAACCTCTGCAGGCGCGCTTCGACGAAGATTTCAAGACGCTGACGTTGCAACATTTGTCCGTCACTTCACCTCAGTTCAAGGGAACCGCGACGGCATCGGGCACCATCCAGCTGGACGCGAAACCGATCAGCGCCGAATTGGCGCTTGGCTGGACAAATCTCGAACTTCCTGCCGAGCTGGTCGGCCAGCAACTCGATAGCCATGGCACCCTTACCGTCAAAGGCAGTGCGAACCAATACCACGCCGAAGGCGACATCGATATCGGGCCACCACGGAAGCTGGCGAAACTCGCGTTGAACCTGGACGGCACGCCTCAGCAGATCCTTCTGCACACGCTCAGATTGCAGCAGCCCCAGGGCGACCTCGATGCCAGCGGCACACTCATCCTGCAACCGCAGCTGGGATGGCAATTCCACGCAGTCACCCATCAATTCGATCCCGGCCAGTTGCTGTTTGGATGGCAGGGTTCAATGAATGCGGATTTTTCGACCAAGGGCATCCTGGCCAGCAGCGGACCGGATGTTTCGCTCGAGTTGCGCAAGCTCGACGGCCAATGGTTGCACCGTACGCTGCGCGGCGACGGTATGCTGCATCTTTCGCCGAATCGCGTCGTGAATGGCACGCTGAATCTCACCTCTGGCGGCAGCAGCGTGCAGATCAAGGCGAAACCCGGTGAAAGCAACAATGCCGAAGTCACGCTCGCGATGGCCTCATTGAGTGATTTTCTGCCAGCCACCCAGGGCCGTCTGGACGGCCATTTCGATGTTCGTGGCAAGTTCCCGAAACTCGCTGTTGACGCAACCCTGCAAGGTCAATCGGTGGTGTGGCAGTCGCAGAAAATCGAGCAGTTGCAGCTGCAGGCCAGCATCCCCGATGTCAGCGCGCCCGGTGGCAAACTCGACCTCGTCGCCACCGGTGTCAATGCAGGCGGCCTTGCCTTCCGTAACGTGCACTTGAATGGAAATGGAAATGCCGCCCAACACCATCTGTCGCTGACGCTGCAAGGTCAACCGTTGTCCGCCGACCTTGCACTCAGCGGATCGCTCAAGGGTGCCGCCTGGAGTGGCACGCTGTCGACCCTAACTCTGGATGTGCAAGGGCTGCCGCGCTGGCGTCTGCAGCAGCCGTCGAAGCTCGGCTGGAACATTGGCGTCGCCACTCTCGGCGAACTTTGCCTCACTGCCGGAGAACCCCTGGTTTGCGCGAGCGGCTTGCGCGACAAGATCGGCAACATCAACGCGGACTATCGTCTTCATGCTGTCCCGTTGGCTTTGGTCATGAGCACGGTCGCGACGACGGACTTGCCCTTACGCGCCGATGGTACGCTGGAAGGCAACGGCAAATTGCAGCGCAGTTCGACAGGAATACTCAATGGCAACGCGTCGATAACGTCTCCGCGTGGCAGCGTGACCTACCTCGATCAACCGGACCAGCCGCTACTCACTTACAGCAACCTGGCGTTGACTGCGAATCTGAGCCCATTGAACCAACGCATGACCCTGCACGCCAATCTCAACGACGGCGGCCGTCTCGATGGACAACTCAACATTGTTGGCGCGCAGCAAGCGTTGGACGGCCAGATCAACCTGCATCTGGACAGCCTCGCCTTTGTCGAGTTGCTGACCCCGCACGTGGCCAAGGTGAAGGGACAACTGGATGGAAACTTCCGACTCGGCGGCACGCTCGCCCGGCCGGCGATCACCGGCCAAGCCGGTGTCGTGAACTTTGCCGCCGAAGCACCGGACCTTGGCCTCAAGCTTGCGCAGGGTCGCCTCCTCATAGCTGCCAGCGGAGCTGAGCAAATGCGCATTGCCGGTAGCGTGCAATCCGGCAAAGGTGCGCTTGCCATCGATGGCATTGCCGATCTGAATCCGGGCGCCCAAAGTACGATCACGCTCAAGGGCGAGCACATCACGGCGGTGGATATTCCTGCCGCCAAAGTGGTGGCGTCACCGGACATTCTTATCCGTCGCAACGCGCAAGGCATCCATGCCAGCGGATCGGTGCTGCTAGACAGTGCTGACGTCAACGCCGACAAGCTCGCCGGCAACAGCGACGTCAATCAAGCATCACCCGACGTCGTGGTGGTCGATCGTCCACAGCCGGTGGCGGGTCGGTCCATACTTCCGATAACCGCATCCGTGAAGGTCGATTTAGGCCTGCATACTCATCTGGTCGGCAAAGGTCTGGACGGCCAACTCACCGGTGTCATCACGGTCAATGAAAGCCCGGGTCGCTTTACGACCGGCCAGGGACAGGTCAATGTGGCCGGGACCTATAAAGCCTACGGCCACGATCTGAGTATCCAGCAAGGTCAGTTGCTGTTTGCCAGCACGCCAATCGACAATCCCGGCCTGAACATTCGCGCGGAACGCAAACTCAATCCCAATGCCACGGTCGACGACGGCCAGCGCGTGGGTCTGCAGATCACGGGCACCGCCGCACGCCCGGTATTGAACGTGTTTTCCAACCCGGTGATGGAGCAGTCCGATGCCTTGGCTTATCTGGTTACCGGCAAACCTCTTTCGCAGGCCAAGGGTGGTGAGGGCAATATGGTCGGTGCCGCCGCGCAGGCATTGGGCTCGGCCGCCGGAAACCGGCTGGCGAAAAATATTGGCTCGAAAATCGGCATGGATGACATTGGCGTCTCCAGCAGCGATGCGCTGGGGGGCAACTCTGCCTTCACCATCGGCAAATACCTTTCGCCGCGGCTTTATCTCAGTTATGGCGTGGGTTTGTTCCAGTCGGGCCAGGTCGTTACGCTGCGTTATCGACTCACCAGACGCTGGAATTTCGAAGCTGAGAACGCCACTGATTTCAGTCGCGCCAGCTTGAACTACCGCTACGAAAAATAAACTCCGTGGACGCCACGATGACATGAGTCGGAACACGATACTGCCGTCACAGGGGTGTGAATTGCGTATCGACCTTGACAGCCGCCATTCAACTTGCGCCGCCATACTGCGTGAAAAACCAGGGAGATTGTTCCGATGTATAGCAAGTCATGGATTCGCAAAACGACTGGCGCCTTGTTCTGCGCCAGCGCGGTAGCCTTGGTCGGTTGCAACAGCAACCAGCCACCCGCATCCGGAACGCCAGCCGCTTCAGCCACTGCCGCTGCGCCGGCATCCACTGCTCCGGCGCCTGCGGGCTCCGCCGCTCAGGCAGCGGCGCCCTATACGCCACCCACAGCGGATGAGCTCTATCAACTGGTGGCGCCCATTGCGCTGTTTCCAGACAACCTGGTAGCCCAGGTGCTGGCAGGCGCCACCTACCCCGACCAGATCACCGCGGCGGACACGTACCTGGCGCAAAACCCGAACCTGAAAGGGGCCGCAGTTCAAACGGCGATTGCACCGCAGACCTGGGACCCCAGCGTCAAGGGACTCACTGCGTTTCCATCCGTACTGAGCCAGATGGCGCAGAACATTCAGTGGACGACATCGCTTGGCGAGGCCTACGTCAACGACCCCACCGATGTGATGAATGCCATCCAGGTGATGCGCCAGCGCGCGGCCAAGCAAGGCAATCTGCGCGACTCCGCGCAACAACGCGTGGTAACCCAGCCCGCGGCACCTGCAGACACTGGCGCCGTTGTCGACAATGGCGACAGCGGCGAACCTGTCTACAGCGGTCCCAGCATCGTGCAGGAACCGGATCAGGCGATCCAGATCATGCCCGCCGATCCGAACGCGGTGTACGTACCCAGCTATAACCCGCAAACCGTTTACGGCGAAGCGGTGCCGGCCTATCCCGGCTACGCCTATGTGCAACCCGCCGGCTACTCCACCGGTGATCTGATCGCCGTGGGCGCCGTCAGTTTCGGCGCGGCCATCCTTGTGGGCAGCCTGTTCAATAACCACAATCACTACAACAATCAGCCTTCCTGGGGCTGGAACAACTGGGGCATGCACTGGGGCGGTGGTCGCTATGGAAACGGTGGCGGATACCGCCGTCCGGCCGTGGTGTACAACAACTCGACCTATGTGTCGCGTTCCACCACCGTCGTCAATCGCTACACCACCAACAACTACAACAACCGCACGGTTAACAACAACATCGTGCGCAACCCGGCGATGGCGAACCGCAACAACTTCAACAATCCCACCAATCCCGGCAATCGCAACTTCAACAATTCCGGTAATCGCGGTGTGGCGAACACGCCCGAAGTCGGCCGAAACCGACCGGGTGCGGGCGCGCCAGGAGCACGGCCGATGACTGTGCCGAATTTCGGTACGCCAGTGCGAGGTGCCGAGCCAGCGCGCACTGGGCAGGCCGGCGTCAGGCCGGGCCGTCCGGGGCTAACCCCTGGAGCCGCGCAACCTAACGTTCCGGCCAGAGGAGCAGCGGGACCGCGCAACGGCTTGCCAGCGGGCGCTGGCCGTGATCAGGTACGCAACCCCGCGCAGCCGGCAAGTCGGCCAGCGAATCGTCCGGCACAGCAAGGACCGGTACGTCCGTCCGTGCCCAATAACGCCACGAGGCGAGACAACGCCACGAGGCCGCAACCGCAGCGTACTCCGCCTGCCTCGCGACCCGCTGCGCAGACGCAACCGGCAGCACGCCCGGCGGTCACGCGTCCACAGCAACAGCGTCCGCAGCCTGCTCAGCAACGGCCACAGCCTGCCCAGCGCCCGCAGCCTGCGCAACGTCCGCAACCTGCCCAGCGTCCGCAACCTGCGCAACGCCCGCAACCCGCACAACGCCCGCAACCTCAGCAGCAACGCCCCCAGCAACAGCGTCCACAAGCGGCGCCTCGCGCTCAACCAGCACGTCCTGCAGCAAGACCTCAGAAAAAGAACGACAAGGACAACGGGCACTGACACCGCGGTTCATCGCAGC
>Ga0302177_10001150_pt1 | contig 19135 bp, 18 predicted proteins | sample I_Palsa_E1_2_FD_198780 | JGI IMG/M metagenome (GOLD analysis project Ga0302177, IMG submission 198780) | Peat permafrost microbial communities from Stordalen Mire near Abisko, Sweden - I_Palsa_E1_2 | ecosystem: Environmental > Terrestrial > Soil > Palsa > Peat permafrost | place: Sweden... | reverse complement strand
GCCGGCCGGCATCGATCTTTCGAGTGCGCAGAGTGTTAAGTCGCACGCGGACGCGATCTACGCAACCGTCAGCTCCGGCAGCATGCCGCCGCCGAGTTCGGGCGAGGCCCGCTGGTCAGCTCAGATGTGCGAGACGTTTAAGCAGTGGCAACTCCAGGGCTGCCCGCCCTAGCGTCTGCGATGCCCCGGCCGCTCAATAGGATCGCGGCGAATTCACGCAGCGTTTGCGTGGCATGAAACGCGCTTGCCATGCGAAGGCCGGTGCCGCCCACGAAGAGCCGGACCGAGGGCAACGCGTTTGCGACCTCGCCGGCGAGGCGGGTGGCGTCGTGACTTTCGACGCCGGCGAAAATGCCGAGCCCAACCGCGTGCAATGACGTCGCGAGTTGCACGATCTGGCGCGGCGCGATTTCCGTACCCGCAAAGATTCCGTGATAGCCAAGCTCGCTGGCCACGAGGGCGGCAAGGAGCGGCGGAACGGCATGTTTTTCGCCCGGTAAGGTGAGAAAGAGCATCACCGCGCTTGCCGCCGGCTGCTCGTACTTTGCAAATAAGGTTGCCGCGACAAATCGCAGCGTTTCGCACAAGAGGAGGCGCTGCATCGACGCTTCGTCGGCATCGGCTGCGTTGAGGGTGATCTCGGCCATGAGCGGCGTAATGATGTCGTCCGCGAAGTCGATCGCACTGTGTGTAAGCGAGATCGCGCAAAGATCGTGCGCGAGCGCTTTTGCATCCATTACGCGAATGCGCTTGAGAAGCCGTCCGATCGCGGCGTCGTCGCTATCGCCGTTAAGGCGCTGGTCGTGGACGACGCGCTGCAAGTCGATGTCCGCAAGGGGCGCGACGCGCGAGATGGATTCGCCCGCTTCGACCGCCGTGCGCAATAACACCAATCGCGCTACTTCACTGGGCGAAAACAGGCGTTGGCCGCTCACCGCACGGGCAGGTTTGATCGCGCCGTAGCGCTTCTCCCAGGCACGAATCGTGTCTACGGAGAGGTTTGTAAGGAGCGAGACCGAGTGGATCGGCAACGTTGCTCGACACCCGGCCGACTTCGATGATCGTATCTTCATCTGAATTCGGCGCCTCGAGAACGCGGGAGTAAGAGCGGTCCATTTATTGAAAATCCGCTTGGAATCCTAGACCGCGCGACTTTTTTTAACCGGATGTCATCTTGATGTCACGGTTACTTGGCGGGTAGTAACAGTAACCGTGTTTCGGGACTAGCTGACCGTCTGTTTTCTCGCCGGTTCCAGCGGGGCCGGCCGTGGGCACGGCCAATTCCCCGCAGATGAGCGAGGAGAAGATCGTCTCGCGCGGCTTTAGCGGCCGCCGTCCCGCGGCCAACACGAAGCTTCCGCCCGGACAATATCTCACGCAAGATTTCCCGGTACTCTCGGCGACGCCGACCCCGGTCGTCCCGCTCGATCGCTGGGAGTTCACGCTGAAGACGGAGAGCGGTGATGTGCGACGTTGGAATTGGCAAGAATTTCGCGCATTGCCGAGCGTAACGATCAACTCCGACATTCATTGCGTTACGCGCTGGTCCAAATTCGATACGGCATGGGAAGGCGTTGCGATCGACACGTTGCTCGACGGAGTGCAGAGCACCGCGAAGTATGCGATGGCCCATTCCTACGGCGGCTACACGACCAACGTCCCGCTCGCGGATTTGCGCGGCGGTCAGGCGTGGGTAGCGTTCCGCTACGGCGGCAAGGATCTCGAGCCCGAACACGGCGGACCGGCGCGACTTCTCGTTCCGCATCTCTACTTTTGGAAGAGCGCGAAGTGGGTGAACGGCCTCACGCTCATGCCGCAAGATGAACCCGGTTTTTGGGAGCAGCTCGGATATCACATGTACGGTGATCCGTGGCGGGAACAGCGATACTCGGGGGATTAGTCTGGCGCGTCGGCACGCTGGTCGAACGCCGCAGCGAATCAGCCACGGCGCACACGCTGCTTCTCAACGTGCCCGATTGGCCCGGTCATGAGGCCGGCCAGCACGTCGACGTGCGGCTCACGGCGCCCGACGGATATAGCGCCGTGCGTTCGTATTCCATTGCGAACGCGGCCGACGGAAATCACCTCGAACTGACCGTCGAAGAACTCGCCGACGGCGAGGTCTCGCCGTATCTCGCGGAAACAGTTGTGCCCGGTGACCCGCTCGAAGTTCGTGGGCCGATCGGCGGATGGTTCGTGTGGCAGCCCTCGCAAACCGAGCCCGTGCAACTGGTTGCGGGCGGTTCCGGCATCGTGCCGCTGATGGCGATGATTCGAGCGCGCGCGCAGGCCAAGAGCACCGCGCCGTTTCGTCTGCTCTATTCGGTTCGTTCACCGCAGTCCGTCATCTATGGGGATGAGTTGCGCGAGCGCGCCGCGCAGGAGGCGAGCCTCGAGGTCACGTTTGCGTATACGCGCACCGCACCGGAAGGCTGGCCCGAGCGGCCACGGCGCGTTGACGCGGAAATCGTTGCAGCGGCTGCCTTCTCGCCGGAACGCAAGCCTTCGTGTTACGTGTGCGGGCCGACGCCGTTCGTTGAGACGGCGGCCAATCTCTTGATAGCCGCCGGGCACGACCCGGAGCGAATCAAGACCGAGCGATTCGGTCCGAGCGGCACTGCCGCGTAGCGCTTAGCGGCGACGGCGCCGCGATTGGTAAACGACGCGTGGCTTGGGCGCGACGGCCGGAACATCGGGGAAGAGTGGGTTGATCTCGCGTGCGAGCGTGCGCCCGATCAAGTACTCGATCTTGCGGATCAGCGGCTCTTCCTCAGAGGCTACGAACGTGATCGCGTCACCCGCGGTTTTGGCTCGCGCCGTGCGGCCGATGCGGTGCACGTAATCCTCGGCAATGAGCGGCACGTCGTAGTTGACCACGTGTCCGAGTTTGGCGACGTCGATGCCGCGCGCAACGATGTCGGTCGCGACCAGCACGCGGCACTTGCCCTTCTTGAGCATGTCGAGCGCGCGAGTCCGCTGTGCTTGCGTGCGATTGCCATGGATCACCTCGGAGTGAATGTTGCTCTTGGTGAGCGCCGCGGCAAGGCGGTCGGCGCGATGTTTGGTGCGCGTGAACGCGATCGCGGTAAAGATGTTATTGTCTTTGAGCAGCTCGATGAAGAGCTGCGTCTTATGTTCTTGCGGTACGGCGTAGAGACGCTGCGTGAGTAATTCGATCGGTTCATGTACGGCGGTTAGTTCGACGCGCACGGGATCGCGGAGCATGTCGCGCACGAGCGCCGAGATCGCCGGAGGCAGCGTCGCGGAGAAGAACAGCGTCTGGCGCTTGGCCGGAAGCTTTTCGACAATGCGCCGCACCGATGGAAGAAAGCCCATGTCCAGCATGCGGTCGGCTTCGTCGAGCACCAAGGTGGTAATGTCGCCAAAGCGCGCATTGCCGCTGCGCATGTGGTCCATCAACCGCCCGGGCGTGGCGACGATGATATCGGCGCCGCGCTTAAAGGCGGCGATTTGACGGCCGAAGCCGACGCCGCCATAGACCGCTTCCACGCGAATCGAGGTGTGACGGGCAAGTGCGGTGAGATGTTCGCAGACTTGCTCGGCTAGTTCGCGCGTCGGTACGAGAATCAGGGCTCGTGTTTTACCGCGCGGCAGGCTCATCAATCCGCTAAGAATTGGTAAACCAAAGGCGGCGGATTTGCCGCTGCCGGTCTGGGCGCTGGCGAGCACGTCGCGACCTTCGAGGGCCGGCGGAATCGCGAGCACCTGAATCGGGGTCGGTTCGGTGAAATGGAGGTCGCGCACGGCGCGCAAAAGCTCAGGCTGCAAGCCGAGCTGTTCAAAATTTGAAATGATAAACGTCTTTCGAGTGTGCGCAATTCGATCGCATACACCGAAAGATCGCGCTGAGGGGGACGGCGCAGTATGACACGCCGAGCCCCCGGCCGTCAAGGACGTTTACCGCAACGGCCGAATCCGTGAGCAAATGGCCTTAAATGCGGTGACGATCTCGGTTGCCTGGGCACTCGATCAATATCGTCAGGTCCTGCGCACCGTCGGTTCGCACAAGGGCGTCGGTCCCGTGCGTCTACCGCAAGATCCCCCCGACGTCGTGCGCTACTTTCGCGCGATCGGCGTCGGAGGGAATATCGACGTCTATGCGTAGGCTGCGCTACGCATAGTCCGCGACGCTGGTAGCGTCGTTTCCGCGCGTGCTCGCCGCTGCATTAAAGAGGGGCGTCGCGACGATCGAGACGATCAGATTGAGCAGTAACGCGTAGAAGGGGCCATAGCCCACGAGCGTACTACCGCCGAAATGCAAGGGAAACGCGGCGGTGAAGTTCGTTTGAATGGCCATATACGTACCGGCCACGATACCGACGGCCCAACCGAGTAGGAGCGCCTTGGGGTTGAACCAGCGGGTGAAGAGTCCAATGACGAACGCCGGGAACGTTTGCAGGATCCACGCGCCGCCAAGGAACTGAAAGCCGATCGCGTACTGCGGCGTGATGAAGATTACGAACAGGAGCGCGAACAGACAAATTACCAGCGTGAGAATCTTCGCGGTCCTTGTTTCGAGCGAGTCGCGCTGTGCCGAGAACTGCCGGAAGATGTTGCTGGCGAAGAGATTCGCGCCGCCGATGGCCATGATTGCCGCGGGAACGAGCGCGCCGATAACGATCGCCGCGTATGCAACGCCGGCAAACCAGTCGGGGAAGATCTGAGCAAAGAGCATTGGGACGACTTGCTGCGGATTCGTCGTTTTGATTCCGGCTGCCAACCCCGCGTAGCCGAGCAGTGCCAGGAAACCGAGCATCAGGGAGTAGATCGGCAGCAGCGCCATGTTACGCTGCACGACGGTACGGCTCTTGGCTGAGAGTATCGACGTGATCGAATGCGGGTAGATGAAGAGGGCGAGCGCCGAGCCCAGCGCGAGCGACCCGTACGCGAAATACCCGGCAGGCGGCAGCAAAAGCGTCGCCGGTTTGGGTTTTAGCGCGAGGGCTTTCCCCGCCGCATCGAAGATGCCGGCCCATCCGCCGAACATATGCGTGATCGCGATGACCGCACAGATGATCGTCAGGTAGATCAGCGTGTCTTTGATGAACGCGATTAACGCAGGGGCGCGCAAGCCGCTGGTGTACGTGTACGCGGCTAGCAACACGAATGAAATCGCAAGTGCAATCTTTCCCTCATCGGCAGCAAACACACCGCCGAGTTGTAGGAAAACGACCTTCATGCCCACGAGTTGCAAGGCAATGTACGGAAGAACGGCGAGGACACCGGTGACCGCCATTGCGAGTTCGAGCCAGCGGTCGCCGAAACGGTCTCTCACGAAATCCGCGGCCGTGATGTAGCCCCGCGTGCGCGCGACGCTCCAGAATCGGGTGAGCACTAAAATACCGAAGGGATAGGCCACGATGGTATACGGAAGCGCGAAGAACGCGCCCGGGCCGGCCGCATATGCGAGCGCCGGCACCGCGATAAACGTGTAGGCGGTGTAGAGATCGCCGCCGATCAGAAACCATGAGATGACGGTGCCGAAGCTGCGGCCGCCGAGCGCCCATTCGTCCATGCTTGCAAGCGAACCGGCCGGACGCCATCGCGCGGCGGCGAAGCCGAGCACCGTCACGGCTAGCACGAGAACAATGAGAATGATCGAACTAGCGTGCATCCGATGCTCCTCCGCGCGTCACGGCGATGAAGATCGCGAGCAACACACCCGAGCCGATCGTCCACACCAGCTGATACCAATAGAAGAACGGCATGCCAAGGAGCGGCGGATCGAGTCGATTATAGAACCCGGGAAATAGGGTCGCGACGAACGGAATGAGTAAGAGGAGATTCCACCAAGCGTTGCGTTTCATAGGCACACATTTGCGCGCGAAACGGCGCGCGTCCCTGGAAGGCTGACCGAACATCTGCTTGGTATCATTAAATGGTGGATAGCACCCCCGAAGGGCTGGCACGCGAGGTCGACCGTCTGCATCGAGCGGAACGATCCGAGGATGCGTTCGCGCTCGCGCTCGAAGCAGCGCAGCGCTTTCCGCAAAGTTCGCTCGCCCTGAGCAACGCGGGCTACTTTTACCTCCTGCGCGGCGAGCCAGCCCTTGCGCTGCACGCCTATCAGTCGGCGGTGCGCGCGAACCCCCAAAATGCCGAGGCGCGGCGTGGACTGGCCGTCGCCAAGACTCAGTGCGGAATCGCTGCTCAAGGTGACTCGGTGACGACGGTTCCCTTTCGCGGAACGGGTGCGCCGGTTCGGGTGCTCGTGCCGATTACGCTCGGGAGCGGCAACCTCGTCACGGACCACCTCTTCGACGATCGCGTCTTCTCCGTTATCAAACTTGCGGTCGAACTTCATCCACCCGCAGGGCCGTTGCCGGCGCATGACGTCGTATTTAATGCCGTCGGCGACGCTGACAGCTCCGCCGACGCGTTACAAAAGACACAAGCGCTTCTGGCGCAGACTCATAAACGCGTGCTCAACGAGCCACGTCTTGTGCAGCGTACCGGGCGCGCCGAGCAAGCCCGACGTCTGTGCGGACTCGATGGTGTCGTCGTGCCCGCGATCACCTCGATCGAACGCGAGGACGCCGCGAATCTCTCGCTGCCGATCCTGTTGCGCACACCCGGATATCACGCCGGCGAGCATTTCGTGCGCGTCGATAGCGCGCAAGAGCTTGACGAAGCGCTCGCGCAGCTGCCGGGGGAGCGGCTCTTCGCGATCGGGTTCATTGATACGCGCGAGGCCGGCGGTGCGTACACGAAGTATCGCGTCATGGCTGTGGCCGGCCGGCTCTATCCACTGCATCTCGCAATCTCGCGCGACTGGAAAGTGCACTACTTCAGCGCGCAGATGGCGGCCGAATCGGATTATCGCGAGCGTGAAGCTGCCTTTTTGCGCGATCCTGCCGGCGTTCTGGGCGAGCGCGCCTGGGCGGCGTTAGCGGGTATCGTACGGATTCTTGAACTCGACTATGCGGGGATCGATTTTACGATCGACGAGCATGGAGCAGTCGTCGTGTTTGAAACCAACGCGACGATGGCGGTGCGCTATCCGCCGGAGGATCCGATGTGGGAGTACCGCCGTCCGGCAGTCGATGCAGTGCTCGACGGAACGCGTGAGATGCTGCTGCGCTACTCGTCCATCGAGACGTTGCCGCCCTGATCGTCGAAGAAGAAGCGCGTATCATACGCCTTGACTTCGTTCGTCGCGGCATCGCGAACGCGAGAGTGGATCGAGAGCCGGTGCAACGCGCGTCCGCTGCGCTTGACCACGCCGCCGTAGGAATATTGCACGAGCGGAGTCTTCTCGTCGATGGGCGCGAGGCGGCCTTTTTGGACGAGCATGCTGAGCATCGTGTCTTGCAGCTTCTTTGGAATCAGCCGCGCGACGTCGTCGGCCTTGAGGCGCACCAATTCGAGCTCTTTTTGGGCCTTGTTGTCGACCACGACCGCGTCATTATTTGAAAAGCGAATGATCGCGTCCCAGTCATCGGCGCTGATCCCGGTGAAAGTCAAGCCGTAGCGCCAGGCCGGTTTGCCCTGGGCGGTACCGGGTTGCTGCCATACGCGCTTGGCGCGGATCACGATATTCCGGCCGTCGAGCTGCACCCGAAAATTGGCCTCTTCCGGCACCACGGCGGGACAGACCACGCCCATGCCGCTCCCGGAGATGTCCAAGCACGCGCAGTTGGTCCACTGCGTCCCGATCGCAACCCACGCCGGAAACGGCCCGGCGCGGCGTGCATATTTCCGCCGGTTCTGAGGCGCCCCGGTGAAAAAGGTGATCAGGTCGTTCAGCATCTACCTACCTATCATCGTCGCGGGCGCCGTCTTTACTTAAGGTTTGATGCGGCTTTCCGGGGCATCGGCGGGCCTCCCTACGCGGTGGGCCGAAGAAACATCGCCCATGGCCGATGCAGCGCTGCGGCCCGATCTGTCGCTGGTGCTCGAACGCATCACCGACGGCTTCTTTGCCCTCGATGCCCATTGGCGCATTTCCTACATGAACGCGCAGGCGCGGAAGCTGTTGCACGCTCGAGCCGAATGCATCGGTGAGTTCTGGCTCGATGTCTTCCCGAAGGCGCGAGGCCGCCTGTTCGAGCGCGAATATCACCGCGCGATGCGCGACCAGCGACCGGTGCAGTTTGTCGAATATTCGGCGACCGCCGAGCTGTGGTTAGAAGTGAAGGCCTACCCGTCGCTTGACGGGCTTTCCGTGTATTTTCGCGACGTAACTTCACGCATCGAAGCGCAGCGTGAAGTCGAGCGCACGACGTGGCGTCAGCAAGCGCTGATCGATTTCGGGCGCGCGGCTCTGGCCGGCGCAACCTTCGAGCAAACATTGCTCGATGCGATCGAACTCTTGCGTGAGATCCTCGATGCAAACGTCGTCGATCTGTATCACTACGATCGCAACACCGGAACCTTTGCGGTCACGCACAGCATGGGTTGGGAATCCGGTGCTTCACTCGAACTCGCGCAACCGCCGCTCGAGCACATCGCATCCGTCGTGCGCACCGGCGAACCGTTTGTCTGTTCCGATCTGCGAATCGACCCTCGGGCGCGCTCGCTGGCGCAACTCGAACGCTCAGGCGTGCTCTCGTGCGTCACGACGCTGATCGGTACGCTTGCGGCGCCGCTGGGAGCCATTGTGGCTTATCAGTCGCAGACGCGCACCTTTTCCGTCGCCGACGTGCGCTTCGTGCAATCGCTCTCGCAGTCGATCGCCGAGTTCTCGTCCGCGCTCGAGTCCAACCGGCTCATGTCCGAGGTGTTGGAGAGCATTCATGACTCCTTCGTTGCCGTTGATGCCGATTTGCGCATTACGTATGTCAACGGCCGCATGGCGCGCTATTGGGGACAAACTCCGGCAGAGATCATCGGCACGCCGATGACCGCGTACGCGGAACACTTTGATGCGCCCGATGGTCGTGTGATGCAACTTTTCAAAGAAGCGCAACGCGAGCGACGCTCACTAACCTTCGAACAGCACTTTCGCGGACGTTGGTACGAAGTTCGTTTGTATCCGTTCGGCAGCGGAGTGGCTTGCTACGTGCGCGACGTGACTGCGCGCAGGAACGAGCAAGAGCGCGTGCTCGAGCTCAACGCGGAGCTGGAGCAGCGCGTCGGCGAGCGCACAACGCAGCTAGAGCTGGCAAACAAGGAACTCGAGTCGTTCTCGTATTCGGTCTCGCACGATTTGCGCGCGCCGCTGCGGGCCATCGACGGGTTTTCGCAGGCGCTGCTCGAGGACTACGGCGACGGACTCGATCGTCGCGGTAAGGGGTATTTGCATCGGGTACGCCGCGCGGCCCAGCGAATGGCCGACCTCATCGACGCGTTGCTGCAGCTCTCGAAGGTCGCGCGCGCGCCGATGGCCTTTGCGCAGATCGACCTCGGTATGCTCGCCGGTGCGGTGGCGAGCGAGCTGAGCGAGAGCGATGCTCTGCGGGCGGTCGACCTCGTCATCGAGCCTGGACTGGGTGCTCGAGGCGAGCCGCATTTGATGCAAATCGTGTTAGCGAATCTGCTAGGCAATGCCTGGAAATTTACACGGCACACCGAGAATCCGCAGGTCTACGTCGGCAAAAACAGCGAAGGCGAATTCTACGTTCGTGACAACGGAGCCGGTTTTGAAATGTCGTACGCGGGGAAGCTCTTTGGTGCATTTGCACGGCTTCACTCGGCCGACGAATATGAGGGAACCGGAATCGGCCTCGCGACCGTGGCGAGAATCATCCATCGTCACGGGGGCAGCATCCGCGCCGAGGGGGCGGTAGGTGCGGGCGCCACATTCTACTTTACACTACCGGGATAAACCCTAAGGCGCGGGCACTATGGGTAAGCCATACATCCTTCTGATTGAAGATAACGCCGACGACGTTGATCTGACGATCCGCGCGTTCGAGAAAAACCATATCGCAAACGAGGTCGTGGTCATGCGCGACGGCGCGCAGGCCTGTGGTTTTCTTTTCGACTCGCAGCGGGCTCACACGACTGGATGGCCTGCGCTGATCCTGCTGGATTTGAATCTGCCCAAGGTAAGCGGTCTGGAAGTTCTGCAACGGGTGCGTGCTTACGAGGAGACGCGACTACTCCCAACCGTTATTCTCACGTCGAGCAAACAAGAAGAGGATCTGCTCCACGGCTATCGTTTTGGAGTCAATAGCTACGTGCGCAAGCCGGTCGATTTCAATGAGTTTGTTGAGGCGGTACGTCAAGTCGGGTTGTACTGGCTGGTGCTCAACGAACCTCCTCCCGCCGCGGGAGGGGGAGGCATGTAGTGACGCTGCGGGTCCTATGCGTCGACGATTCACCCGACGACGCCGAGCTTAACATCTTGGCGCTCGAGCGACACGGCTTCATGGTCGACGGCTTGCGCGTGGACGAGCGAGAGGCGGCACGCGTGGCGCTGGCGGGGCAGAAGTGGGACCTGATCCTATGCGACTATTCGATGCCGCGTTTCAGCGCGCAGGCGATGCTCGAATTGCTGCGCGCGCTGGGCACCGACATCCCGACGCTCGTTGTCTCCGGCGCAATCGGTGAAGAAGCTGCCGCGGAGACAATCCGTTTGGGCGCGTACGACTACATCTTCAAGAACAACCTCAAGCGCCTGGGGGCGGCGGCGGAACGCGCACTGCGTGACACCGAGTTGCGCCGAGCCCGCGCGTTGATGGAAGTGCAACTTCGCGAGCGTGAGACGCGGCTGCGGTTGCTCTTCGAGCAACTTCCGGCGCTGGTTATTTCGTGCGACACGGCGCTCACGGTAACGAGCGTGGAGGGCGCACAACTTTCGCAAGTTCCCGACGATCCGGAATCGCTGATCGGCACGCATGTCGCCGGTTCGGCGCTCTTAGCCGATGAGTCCCGCTTTCCGATCCGGCACGCACATCTGCAAGCGCTGCAAGGAGGCGCGGCTGAGTATGAAATGATTTGGGGCGGTAAGACGTTTCGCGGACACGTCGAGCCGCTGCGCGACGTCGACGGCCGCATCGTGGGCACGATCGCCGTCGCATTCGACATTACCGAGCGCAAGATCGCCGAGCAGCGCATCGCCTATTTCGCGCAATACGATCCGCTAACCGATTTGCCCAATCGCGCACTGCTGGAGGACCGTCTCACGCAAGCGATTGCCATGGCGCAGCGGCATCGCAACACGCTGCAGGTAATAACGACCGATCTCGACGCCTTCCGCGAGGTGAACGAACTCTACGGATCCGGCAGTGGAGACGAAGTGTTGCGCATGATCGCGGGGCGAATACGCCGCCTGGTCGACGGCGGAGCCACGGTCTCGCGCGCGGGAGAGGACCAATTCGTAGTGCTGCTGGTCGACCCGGTCGACCCAGTGCAGGGCCGCGGATTTCTCGAACGCCTTCACGCGACATTCGAGGCTCCATTTGTCATCGGCGACCTCGACATCTACGTGAACGCGAGCTCGGGCCTGGCGTCTTTCCCCGAGGACGGTAGCGATACGCAGACGCTGCTACGCTCCTCGGAGGCGGCGATGCAGGCTGCGAAGGCCGCGGGTGGGCATAGCTTCCGGATCTTCATCCCGAGCATGATCGCATCATCGGCCGAGCGTCTCTCGCTCAAGCGCGATCTGCGCGGAGCTGCCGTTGCCGGACAATACGTCTTGCATTATCAGCCCATCTTTCGCGCCGCCGATCTCACGTTCACCGGATTCGAGGCGCTGGTGCGCTGGCAGCATCCCGAGCTCGGCCTTTTGCCGCCCGAACACTTCATTCATTTGGCCGAGGAATCGGGAGCCATCGACGATCTCGGCGTCTTTGTCCTGCGTGAAGTGTGCCGCCAGCTGCGGGAGTGGGACGCGCGCGGAGTCGAGATTCCTCGCATCTGTGTCAACGTCTCCGCGCGCCAATTCGAACGTTCGAGTTTGCGCGATTCGATCGTCAAAATTTTGCGCGAATCGGGCATCGCGCCCTCGCGGCTCGAACTCGAGCTCACTGAAAGCGCCGTCATGCGCGATATCTCGAGCGGCATCGCGCTCTTGAACGATCTCAAGAGCTTGGGCGTGCGTCTCTCGGTCGACGATTTTGGAACGGGCTACACGTCGCTCAGCTACTTGCGGCGTTTCCCCATCGATACGCTCAAGATCGACAAAAGCTTCCTGCGCGATATGTTGCCGGGTTCGCAGGACGAGGCGATCGTTAAGACCATCGTGATCCTGGCGGAGAGTCTCGGGCTTGCCTCGGTTGCCGAGGGCATCGAATCGCGGATCACACTCGAACAGATTCGCGCGATCGGCGCGCACGAGGTTCAGGGCTACTTCTTGGGCGAACCCGCTCCGCATCAAGACGCGCTCGACGCGCTAAGCGATCTCCAGGCCGGAAGACGGCGCTAGCCGTTACGGACTTGGCGCCGGTGACGGCAACAGCGGAACGAAGTGCAGCTCACCTGCGGCGTAGTCGATCGTCACGTTGAAACGCGCCAGCAGCCCGGCGCCCAAGTGGCCGAGCGCCGTACCCGCTAGACTCCGCGTCGCGCCGATCGCCGATGATTCGATCGAATAGCCGCCGATGTGAACCAATGGAATCGTCCCGAGCAGCTCGACGCTCGATCCGCCGACGCCTCCGACATCCCGCTCCGCGGTCGTTTTGAATACCTCGGGATGTGCTTGATAAAAATCGTACGCGAGGTTAATGCTGGATTCGTCGCCGGTATCGAGCGCGAGTGACGCGGGAAGCGAGCCGAGCTGCACGTCGACAACCGGGACAAAGTTATCAAAGACCAATGGGACAGTGAACCCGCTGTGCGGTGCGGCCGCTCCAAAGACGACACGATGGGCGGCATTGTCCAGTTCGATCGTCGTTGCGGCGAACATGTCGGCGCCGAGTACGACCTGGTAGCCGAAGCGGTCGATGTCGTGAAGTACCACGTAGTTAGCCGCCGGAAGCGTCATGGCGCCCACGCGCAGTTCGCCCGCGTGCACAACCTCGGTCGCATAATCTCCCAGCCCGCGGACTTGAAACGAGCCGACGATTGGAGCGCTCAGTTCTTCGGCGAGCGCCGAGCTTACGGAAAGCCCGGAGTTGCCGCTGTCGAGCAGGCACTTCGTGACGATTCCTCCGAGCGTACAGGGGAAGATCGGCGTCGAGCGATCGGGATCCGTGGCGATCGCCGCCGGCGTCGATGAGAACACGGGGATTGGGCCGTGCGGCGGTTCGAATGCCGTTGCAAGCGTATCGCGCCGATCGTAGCGCTCGAACAGCGCGCCGTTGCGAAAGACCTCGAGCGGCAACATGTAGCGCCCGCCGATCTGCACGTAGTTTCGATACTCGAGCGTCATGTCACCGTTGACGTCGCGCATGTAGGTAACGGCCGCCGTTTTTGGGTCGATGTACACAAGCATCGGGACCGCATCGCCGCTCGTGATGAGCAGCGTGCGATAAGGAACGTCGGAGATCAGGGTCGTGCCGTCGTCGATGATGTGCCCGCCGCGCGCGCCGAAGCCCGGGTCGAGAAAAGAGAGCGAGGCGACCGTGCGCTCCGCCCGGAGGAGCGGATCGGCGCCGTCGGCCACCGGCAACGTCGTGCCATTGATATTGATCGAATAGAGACGCTCGCCATCGAAATAGGTACCCTCGCAGATGCCGCCGTTGCAGCGATACGTGGCGAAGCGCAGCCCTTGTGATTCGCTGCGTAGATCGACGGTCTCGCCGCTTTCGGTCAGGTGCGAGGTCGAGCTCAGGTGCGCGCTCCACACGGCGCCGCTGCGCTCGCGCATGCGGGCCAGCACCTGGGCGAGCGAGTCGTGCGCTGGGGCCGCTGCCAGCGTCGCAAGCCCGAGCACAAAAAGCACAGCAAGCTGCTTGGCGAAGACCATGCTCATGCACTTCGAGTTGATCGATGAGTATCTTCTCAGCGGAGCCGGGCGCAAAGCTGACGTAATCGAAAAGCTTCTGAAAAATCGGAGCGCGCTGCCCGCAGCGGCGCCGTTCTACGAAGGCATGCAGTTGCTGGGTGCTCGGACGCCCGACCTTACCCTGGTTGCCTTGCGGCTGGTGCTTTCCGGTAGGCGAGCCGAGGATGACGCCGTGGTCGAGTTGCGCGGATATGCGGAGAAGGCCCGAGCGGGCGGAGCCGATGCGGCGCAAGCGCGCCAAGCCTACCTGCGCATGCTCGCCGCGATCGTTCTGGCACTCACGGTCGCGTTCGGCCACAGCCTTCCGGCGTGGGCACAGACGCCGACCCAGAGTCCGAACCTCTACCGCTCGCTGGAAGCCGGGCATTCGGCGCATCCCGCCGGTGAGATCCGCGGAAAAATCGAGTCGGTCGACTATCCCGGCGGGACGCTCGTCGTGCGCGACGGCTCGCGCTCTCAAGTCGTCGCCGTTGTTCCGGCAACAACGATCTATCAACACGGTGGATACGCAACGTTTGCCGATTTGCACCGTGGCCAGAAGGTTGACATCACGGTCTACGAAGTCGGCGGACGCCTCGTCGCACAGACGATTCGCATTTGAACGCCCTCGAACTCGCGAGCGGCGTGATTATCACGGGCTTTAACGGCACACGCCTCGACCCGAGTGAACTACGCGTTCTGCAGCGCGCTCCGTTCGCCGGCTACATTCTCTTTGCGCGGAATCTCGAGGATGTCGCGCAGGCGCGGGCGCTAACCGACGCCTTGCGCGCGCAGGCGCCGATCCCGCCGATCCTCTCGATCGATCAAGAAGGCGGCCGCGTGATGCGCTTGCGCGCGGGCGTCGAGCCCATTCCGCCGATGATGGCGCTGGGCGCGCTCGGCGAAACCCAGCGAGCCTTCGAAGCGGGCGAAGCGATGGCGCACGATTTACGCCGTGCGGGCTGCACGCTCGATTTCGCGCCGGTTCTCGATTTGGCGCTCGAGGCGCGAAATACTGTGATAGGAACGCGCGCGTTCGGCACGTCGGTCGAGCTGGTCTCGCGACGCGGCAGCGCTATCGCGCGCGGATTCGAAAGCGGTGGCATCACCGCGACGTTTAAACATTTTCCGGGTCACGGTGCTACCGCGCTCGATACGCACGTGGGACCGGCGCGCCTCGATTCGGACGAGGCGACGCTGCGCACGCGCGATCTCGCGCCGTTTGCGGCCTGTCTTCGCGACGACGCGGCGATCATGGCGGCGCACGTCGCCGTTCCGGCGGTCGATGGCGATCGGCCCGCGTCGCTTTCGCGGCGGTTGCTGACCGGCGTCTTGCGCGACGAATGGGGATTCAAAGGCGTGTGCTTTACGGATTGCATGCAGATGGACGCGATCGCGACCGGCGTGGGGACGGTGCGCGGCGTGACCGAGGCGATAGCAGCGGGGGCCGATTGCGCCCTGGTCAGCCACGATCCGGATCTTGCGTTCGAAGCGGCACAGCATCTTGCCGCCGCGGTCGAGCGCGGCGATGTTCCACTCGAGCGTCTTCGCGAAGCGCATGCTCGCGTGATGCGGCTGCGCACCGCCGCGCACGCGCCGCTGGCTCTCGATGCGCCGGCACCGCATCCGGGGATCGGCCGCCGGATTGCGCGCGAGGCGGTGACCGTGCTTCGCGGGATTGCACGTGCCGAGGCGTTGGCCGATGTGGCGATGATCTTCGGCGAGGCGTCGCTCGCAGCGCACGCGCCGGCACTCGAAGAGCAGGCGCTCCCGATCGATCCCGACGATGCCGAGATCGCCGAAATGCTCGGTGCCCTGCGGCGCACGAACCGCCGTCCGCTCGTGCTCGCCTATCGTGCACATCTTTACGCGGGTCAGGCACGCGCAATTGACGCGATTCTCGCGCACGCGCCTGACGCGCTGGTGGTTTCGACCGGCGAACCCTACGACGTGCCGCTCTTCGCGCGCGCGCGGCACGTGCTCGCCTGTTACGGCAATGACGACGTCAGCCTCGCCGGTCTTTCCGATGTCGTCTTTCTCGGCGCCGTGTGCTCGGGGGTGCTCCCTGTTGCGCTCGCTTGAACGCACCGCCGCAATCGACGACCTCCTACGCGCGGCTCAAGACCGAAGTTTCACGGCTGCGCTTGCGCGCGTCGAGCGCGGAGGCGTTCTGGTCTACGAGCGAGCCTTCGGCGCGACGCGGCTGGATTCGCAGGCGCAGCCGGTCTATGTCGACACGCGTTTCGATCTCGCCTCGATCACCAAGTTGTTCGTTTCCACGGTCGCTCTCGATCTGGTTGCTCGCGGAGCGGTCGCGCTCGATGTGCCGCTGCGCGGCGTCATTACCGAGTGGACTGGAACCGCCCACGAGCCGATCACGCTGCGCATGCTGCTGGCTCACACCTCGGGCATGCACTCCGGCGCCGACTACCGTACGCTGCTCGATGCGCAGGTCGCGGACTTTGCGCTGCGCCGCCCGCTTGCGGCCATGCCGGGCGAGCGCGTGATTTACAGCGATCTGGGCATGATTGTCGTGGGCCTCGCGATCGAACGCATCACACGTCGCTCTTTGGCGGACTCAATGAGGTGCCTCTGGGGAGCAACGCTGGGGTTCAATCCGCCGGCGAGTGAGCGCGCAGCGATTCCCGCGACCGAAGCGGACCTTTGGCGCGGACGCGTGCAGGGCAGCGTGCATGACGAGAAGGCCCATCTCATGAACGGGGTCGCGGGACACGCCGGGCTCTTTGGGAGTGCCGCCGTTGTTGCTCGCCTGACGGAGATCTATCTCGCGGCCGACCGCGGACGCGCGCAAACGCTCCTCTCGTCGCCGCTTGCGCGAGAAGCCATTGCCTGTGTTGCCGACGATCCCGTGTTGCGGCGCGGTCTGGGTTGGGCGCTGAAAACGACCGGCGAGAATTCGTGTGGTCCGTTATTCGGCCCGAGAAGCTTCGGCCACACCGGTTTTACCGGTACCTGCATTTGGGCCGATCCCGACCGCGATTTGCAAGCCGTGCTCTTGACCAATGCCGTCTACTTCGGGCGGGAAGATTCCCGTCCGCTGCGAGTGGCATTTTATGATGCCGTTATCGAAGCCTTCGGTTGATGATTGCCGTCGGATTGATGAGCGGGACGTCGCTCGACGGGATCGATGCGGCGCTTGTGCGCATCGTTCCTCGCGCTGCGGGATACGGGATAGATCTGCTCAATTTTGTGACGATGCCGTTCGAAGGCGACCTCGAGCGTCGGCTGCGCGCGGCGCTGCCCCCGCATGAGGCGAACGTAGCTGCCATCGCCGGTCTCCACCGATCTCTAGGTGCGGCATTTGCGCGCGCGGCGCGCGCGGCGAGCGGAGCGCTCAGCGTCGATTACGTTGCCTCGCACGGACAGACGATCTTTCATGACGGCGCCGCGCATCTGACGATGCAGATCGGCGACGCGTTCGTGATTCGCGAGGCATTGCGCTCGACGGTCTGCTACGATTTTCGCACGGCCGATTGCGTTGTGGGGGGCAACGGCGCTCCGCTGGTTCCCTATGTCGATGTGCTGCTGCTCGCCGATCCGAATGAGGATCGCGTCGCCCTCAATATCGGCGGCATCGCGAATCTCACCGCGCTTCCGCGCGGTTGCACGCCGAACGATGTGCAGGCATACGATTGCGGGCCGGGCGTGATGCTGATCGACGCATTCGTCCAGATGCGCGCCGGCGGAGAGGAGCGTTACGATGTGGATGGCGCTCTCGCCGCCGCGGGTCAATGGGACGAGACGGCGCTGGGGGCGATGCTCGACGATCCCTACTTTGCGCTCGCCTCGCCGAAGTCGACCGGGCGCGAACGATTTGGAGCCCAATTTCTTCTGTCGTATCGTCACGTGCTCGAGCGTCTATCGATCGAAGACGGTTGTGCGACGCTGACCGAGTTGACAGCGGTGGCGATCGCGGATGCGGTGGCGGAGCTGGGCATGGGCGGTGCTCGGATCCTGTGCAGCGGCGGCGGCGCGCGCAATCCGACGCTCATGCGGCGCATTGCGGCACGGTTACCGCAGGCGCGCGTTGAAGGTAGCGAGGTCGTCGGTTTGCGCGGCGACGCAAAGGAAGCGATCGCTTTCGCCGTGCTCGGCTACGAGACACTGCGCGAGCGGGCTGCGAACGTGCCGCGTGTCACCGGCGCGTCCCACGCGGTGCCGCTGGGCGCGATCGCACCGTTTGCACTGCGTCGCCTGATCTCGGAGGTGGAGAACGAGTGCCGATCTTCGTAGGCGTCGATGCGGGCGGCAGTTCGATCGAGTGCGTCATCGAGCATGATGGCAAGGTGCGTACGACCGCGGCCGATGCGGCCAACGTTCGCACCGCGGGTGTCGCGCGCGCTGCACAGCGGATTGCCGCAGCCGTTGATAGCGGTTTGCACGGCGAGGCGTTCGACGCACTCGTCGTCGGCGCGGCCGGTGCAGGTGATTTCACGGTCGCACGCGCGCTCGAGGTCGCGCTGCGCGAGCATTTCTCCGGCGGAGCGATCGCGGTGACCGATGACGCTGAGATCGCGCTGCGCGCCGCCGTTCCGCATGGCGACGGCGCTGTCTTGATCGCCGGCACCGGATCGATTGCCTACGCGCGTGTCGGTGAGGAAGCATATCGCACCGGCGGCCACGGGCATCTGCTCGGTGACGACGGATCCGGATTCGCCATCGGCCGAGCCGCGCTCGCAGCGTTGCTGCGCTGGTACGACGGTCGCGCGGCGCACAGCGAGCTCTTTGATGCGATTAGCGCGCAGCTTGCGGTGCATGACGCACAAGAGCTGGTGCGACGCGTGTACGGCGAGTCGCATCCGGTGCCGACCGTGGCCTCGATCGCTCCGCTCGTGCTCGACCGCGCCGGTTCGGGCGAGCGGCTTGCGAGCAAGATCGTGCAAGGAGCTGCCTCGGAACTGGTCGAGTTGCTCAAGGCGTTGGTGCATCGCGCGAAGATCGGAACGCGCGAACTTCCGCTCGTCTTTGCCGGCGGACTCTTTGCCGGCAACTCGCTCCTCTCGTATTTGGTTGAGACGCGTCTGCTCGCCGATCTTCCGCTCTTGCAACCGATCAAGTCGCCGCCGCCGCCGGCGCAAGGCGCGCTTGAACTGGCGCGCCGGATCGCGCGATGAGCGACCACCTTCCGCCAACCGAAGATCGGGCGGCTCATAGTGCCGGTCTCGACTTGCTCGAGACACGCGATCTGGTCGAGCTGCTGGTGCGCGATCAAGGTGATGCGGTCGCGGCGGTGCGGGCGCAATCCGCGACCCTCGCGCGCGTGGTCGAGTCGGTAGTCGAACG
>Ga0302177_10001143_pt1 | contig 19204 bp, 21 predicted proteins | sample I_Palsa_E1_2_FD_198780 | JGI IMG/M metagenome (GOLD analysis project Ga0302177, IMG submission 198780) | Peat permafrost microbial communities from Stordalen Mire near Abisko, Sweden - I_Palsa_E1_2 | ecosystem: Environmental > Terrestrial > Soil > Palsa > Peat permafrost | place: Sweden... | reverse complement strand
ATGATGGCTGAGCGCGAGCCAGCGGGGGCTGGCCGTGCGTGACGACCCGACGGTTGTCGCGCTGGTTACTCGCGCGGCCGGGAGCGACCCCGGCGCGTGGAACGAAATCGTGGAGCGTTATGCGCCGCTGCTGTGGTCCATCTGCACCCGGTTCCAGCTGAGCACCTCCGATCGCGAGGACGTGGCGCAGAACGTGTGGCTGCTGCTGGTCGAGCAGCTCGGGAGGCTGCGCGAGCCCGCCGCGCTGCCCGGGTGGCTGGCGACGACCACGCACCGTGAATGCCTCCGGGTCGTGACGGCGGCGCGCAAGTCGGAGCAAGGGGGAACAAGGCAGGATGACGCGCTCCTGCAATTCGCGGATGACACCGTGATCGAAGAGGAGATCCTCATGGCCGAGCGGAACGCGGCGCTGCGGGCGGCCTTCGCCGAGCTGCCACCCCGCTGCCAGCAGTTGCTGGCCATGCTCCTCAGCGACCCGCCGCACTCATACGCGGCGATCAGCGCGACGCTGGACATCCCCATCGGAAGCATCGGCCCGCAGCGTGCCCGTTGCCTGGAACGGATGCGCAGATCCACCGCTCTCGCCACGCTTGGTGAGGGTGAGATGAAAATCGACATCCCAGGAGGAGAGCGACGTGCGTGAAGGCTGGGACGATGAGCAGCTCCTGGCGGCACTGCGCGAGTCGCTGACGGCCCGCGAGGCGGTGCCCTCCTGGTTCGTCGAGACGGGCAAGAACGCCTATGCCTGGCACAACATCGACGCCGAGTTGGCGCAGCTCACCTACGACTCCAGCCACGACAGGAACAGGGCCGCGGTCATGCGGTCGGAGGCCGCGTCGATCCGGGCTCTCACCTTTACCTCGGCCCGCCTGTCCATTGAGCTCGAGGTCATCGAGGGCCGTCTGCTCGGCCAGATCATTCCGCCGCAGGCCGGGACGCTCGAGACGCACACCACGACCGGCGTGACCACCTCGCCGATAGACGAGATCGGCGCGTTCGTGGTGGACCCGAAACCGGCCAGCCCGTTCCGACTACGCTTCCGCGCAGCGGACGGAACCGATGTGCTGACCGGTTGGATCACGCTGTAAGCAGCCTCTTTGTTATGCCTTGTTGGTTATGCCTTGTTGGTTATGCCTTTTGCCATGCCTGGCACCTGAGTTCGTTGATGCCGGAGGCCTGCGTACAGCTGGTCAGCCGGGGCAGGTGTGCCCGGCGCAGCCGTACGCAGGCCTCGCGTATCGGTGCCGGCCTAACAGCAGGCCTGGCCTGGATAGAGCACGGCGCCGACCCCGGGGACCGCCTGGCTGCGAGCAAGCTGCAGCAACGCGTCGGCCGCCTGCCGCGCATTCTCCCCGGTCGCCGACATTCGGGCTGCGATCAGCCCGGCGACGATGGGCGTGGAGAACGATGTCCCGCTCCACATGGCCATCCCGTCGAATACCCGGTCCTGGTTGATAGGAGGCTCGGTGGTCACGTAGGTTCCCGAGGGAAAGGCGTTGATCAGGTCCTCGCCCGGCGCGTAGACATCGACCCACCCACCGTGATTGCTGAACGAGGCCCGGTCCTGCCAGTTCGCGGCCAGGGCACCCACCGAGAGCACCTCGGGGTAGGCGGCCGGCCACGTCCGGCGCCGCTTGCCGTCGTTGCCGGCGGGTGCCACCACGACGAGGCCCTGGATGTAGCGGATGCGATTTTCGAAGACGTCGTTGAACGTGAGCAGCGCATGATCGCTGCGGGTAGTTGCGCAGAAGGTGAACTCGAGGATGTCCGGGTGCCGGCTGAGGGCGTCCGTCAGGCTGGGGCCGACGAGCTCCGACTCGTAGTTGGCGCCCACCCACTCGAATGCCCTCTCGACGTAGGCCGCTGCTTTCGGGGCCATACAGCGTGCGACTCCGGCGACGAACGTTCCGTGACCGGCGTACGGAGCGATGTTGGTACTGGCACCTAGGGTGATCGGGTCCGGCTCGCCAGCGACCCCAGCGAGCCAGGTGTGATCTGTGGCGGCGCTAGCTATGAACCCGGTGTCCACGATGGCGATGAACACGCCGTCACCATCGCATGCCGGCCCGGGGGCGCCAGGGAACGGACCGCACCCGCCCGCGTTCAAGCCGGGGGGCGGGACCGGATCCACGGTGCCTGGCGGCACCGGAATCGGCTCGGTCGCGGGGCAGGGGTACCCGGCCACGTAGAGCACGTGGTCTGGCGTGGCGACCACATGCCCGAGTTCCCGGTCGAGGCGGTCGAGAATGGCCGGTACGAGGAGCCCGGTTTGCGGCAGCATGAGGTGAACTACCGCCCTAGTGCCCGAGACGGGCGCGCGTTGGATCTGCCGCCGCTCATCGTCCTCGGGGATCTGTCCGTAACCCACCTCGCCGAGGATCTTCTCAATCGCGGCCTGGACGCGGTCCGCGTCCTGTTGGCGGGTGAGAATCGTGTACTCATGGTAGAGGTAATCCACGTCGTCGACATCGTCCTCATTCCACCGGTCGGGGGCGGGAAACGCGGCCGCGCCCGGGAGGTGGTGCAAGATGAGCTCGACTTGGGCCCGCATACGATCATCCACAGGCATTTTTGTGCCTCCTTCAGGCTGTTAATTGCATCGACGAAATAACAGACGTTGAATACGATTTGTAGAATGTCGGTCAGCCCGCACACCGGTCAGGTGGTCTGGGATCCCGACGAGTTGCAGGCGCTGGCGTTGTCGCGGCCATCGGAGGCCCTCGCGGCAGCTCGTGAGGTGCTGGCCCAGCATCCGTCGGCGTCGCAGGCCGCGGTCGCGCACCAGGCGGCCGGTGTGGTCCTGCGGCACTTCGGCGATATCAGCGAAGCCATTGACGAACTGAAGCAGGCGTACCGGTTCGCGCGCAAGGCGGGAGACCGGGCCCGAGAGTCCGACATCTTGGCGAGCCTGGGGGTCGCCCAGCTTCTGGCCGGGCAGACGCAGCGCGGCTTGTCCATCCTCGACAAAGTACTGCGCGACAGCCACGGCGTCCCAGCTGGCCGGATCCTGATCCGCAGGGCCTACGCCTTCTGGGTCCTGGGCCGCAGTGCCGAGGCGCTGCGGGACGCTCAGGCCGCCGTCGACCTGCTGGCCGGCGCGGGCGACCTGGTGTGGGAAGCGCGTGCCGTGCACCACCGGGCCATGGCGTACGCCGCCCTGGGTGAAATGGAGCGAGCCGACCGGGACTACGCCCGCGCCGAGACGCTGTACGCCGCGTGTGGTCAGCACCTGGAGTACGCGAACGCGCGCGAGGAACGCGCAGAAGCGTCGTACGCGCGCGGTGATCTCCCGACCGCGCTGGCCCACCTCGACCATGCCCAAGACCTGTTCGACCAGCTCGGGGTGTTCGAGGCCGAGGTGGCCGTCAATAAGTGCACGGTGCTGCTCGCGGCGGGCCTGGCCCGGGATGCCCTGCGCGAGGTCGACGCGGCGGTGTCCACGATCGAGAGAGACCACGGCTCGGCGGCCAGGCGTGCCGAGTTGCTGCATTCCGCCGCCCTCGCCGCCGCCGCGACGGGGGACTTCAGCCTCGCGCAGGGTCGCAGCAGCGAAGCCTTGCGGCTGTTCCGCCGCCAGCAGCGTCCGTGGTGGGCGGCCCGAGCAGAGCTGGCCCTGTTGCACTGCCGGTTCACCGAGGGCGGGGACCGCTCGGCGCCCCTGCTGCAAGCGGCGCGGCGAGTGACCGCGCGGCTGGATGAGCTGGATGCCGCGCGTGCCGTCGACGCCCACCTGCTGACGGGTCAGCTGGCGCTGGCTCGCGGCCGCCGTGACGAGGCCGTCCGTCACCTGCGATCCGCCGCGGGCGCCAGGCACCGAGGTCAACTGCGCACTCGCAGCGCCGGCTGGCTGGCCCAGGCGACCTGGTGCGAGGCCGAAGGGCGCTGGCGCGGAATGCTGGCCGCCTGCGACCGCGGCCTGGTCCTGCTCGACCTGCACCTGCGAACGCTCGGAGCCACCGAGCTGCGCACGCTGGCCACCGCCAACGGCGCTGAGCTGGTGGGGATGGTGCTGCGCCACGCTGCGCGCCGGGGGGACGCCCGGCTGTTCCTGGAATGGAGCGAGCGTTGGCGGGCCACGGTGCTCCGCATCACGCCGGTGCGCCCGTCCCCCGACAGTGATCTGGTGACTGAGCTCGCCGCCCTGCGCCAGGTCGCCGCCCGTCTGGACAGCGCGCCGGACAGCCGGACGGCGGCGCCGACGCTGCAGCGGGAGCGCCGTCGGCTCGAGGCTGCCGTGCGCCAGCGCGTCCTGCACACCCCCGGGGCAGCCACCGGCGACGCCGAACCCTTCGTCACCGGTGATCTGCTCGAGCAGCTGGGGGAAACCGACCTGCTGGAACTCACCGACGTCGACGGACAGCTGTACGCCGTCGCGGTCATCGGGAGGCGGCTGCGCCTGGAGCACGTGGGTCCGACGCAGGCCGCCATCCACTCGCTGGATCATGCTCTGTTCGCGCTGCGGCGCGAGGGCTCCGGCCGTGGGACTCACCGGCTCGACCTGGCTCAGATCGGCCTGCGCCTCGAGGCGAACCTGCTCGGCGAGTCGGCGCGCTTGCTTCGCGGTGGGCCGGTGGTCGTAGTGCCGACCGGAAGGTTCCAGGCGGTTCCCTGGGGCCTGATGCCTTCCCTGCGCGAGCGGGCGACGGCCGTGGCGCCGTCGGCTTCCGCGTGGCTGCGAGCGCGCCGCGCTACCCAGCCGCAGGAACACAGGGTCGTCTTGGTCGGCGGTCCGAGGCTGGCCACGGGGCACACGGAGGTTCGGCATCTGGCCACGCGGTATCCAGACGCGGCCGTCCTGTCCGATGGTGGCGCGGTGGCGGAGCAGGTGATGGCCGCCATGGACGGCGCGTGGCTGGTGCACCTGGCGGCGCACGGGACCTTCCGGGCTGACAGCCCGCTGTTCTCCGCGATCGAGCTCGACGACGGGCCGCTGACCGTGTACGACCTGGAGCGGCTGAAGCAAGCCCCCTACCGCGTCGTCCTGTCCAGCTGCGATTCGGCGGTCGGCGTAGCGGTCGGCGCCGACGAGCTTCTGGGACTGGTCAGCGCCCTGATCTCGCTCGGCTCCGCGGGGGTAGTGGCCAGCGTCGTCCCCGTCAACGACCCCGCTACCGTCCCCCTCATGCTCGCTCTTCACGACCATCTGCGCGCCGGGTCTGGCCTGGCCGAGGCCCTCATGCTCGCCCGGCATGCGGGCGGGACCGATTCCGTGGCCCGTGCGACGGCGTACTCCTTTATCGCGTTCGGCACTTGAGGCTTTGTCGCGACTTGTGCCTTTGTCGCGTTCGGGACTTGAGTCTTTGTCGCGTTCGGGACTTTCGCGCGAGCTCAGGCAATCGTGGTCACGGGCCCGTGACCAGCCGCTCCGTCGGGGGGTCGCGCCGCGGGCGGACGTCATGGGTCTCGGCTAGCGTCGGCTCTTCGCACGGCAGCCGCGTCGGTTCCCCGCACGGCAGCCGCGCCGGCCAGCGACGCGATCGGATAATCGCCGTCGTCCATGTCGGGCTCCTCGCGCGAGGCGATAACAAGGGCCGTTCCTTGCCTACCCGGAGGAACCGGCAGGACCATTGATACATTCATCGGCGCGAAAACTCACCGCCGCGGGAACATCATGCGCTGACTAAGTTAGTCGGAAGTTCCTTCTTGGGGTCCCTTGTGGAGACGTCGGACTAGCGTAGCAGTGCATATTCGGCATATCTGGGCCCCGGAGAAAGGTGTTCGCACCCGGTCAACGCATTGCGACCGGTGGCTCCGCCGATCACCGTGACGGGGTGCGGGCGTTGGCGTCCGGCCGGGGGGCCTCCGCGATCCGCTGGGCCTTGGCCCGGAGGATGAACCGCTGGATGGTGTAGGTGACCGCGAAGTACAGGACTAGCGACGCCGAGCCCAGGCCGGACTGCGGGGCCCTTGCCGGCGACGAGGTAGTCGTAGCCCAGGTGCACGCCCAGCGAGACGATCCACAGGAGGGCGGTGATCCAGGTCCCTGGCGGAGAGCCTGGCCACCCTGGATCCACACGCGCACGGTCATCGCGCGGATGGCACCGGTGATCGCAGCTAGGACGAGGCTGCCCGCGAGCGCGGCGAAGACCGTGTCGGTATGACGGTTGTGCTGCAGGAACTGGGAGAGCTGGACCACACCGATGATGGCCAGGATCAGCGGTAGCCGGAAGTTGGCGCGCACCGGCCGGACTTGCGACTGCCGGTACACGAGAAGGACCAGGACGGCGATGCCGATCAGCAGGTTCACGAGAGTTGTCGTTGTCACGGCCTCGACGCTAGTTGGCTGGCACCGGACCGCCCAGTGCTGATCATCCAGACCGGCCGGTGATTTTAGCACGAGCTAAACGCCATTGGTGCTAGATGCAGCAGCGTGTGGGTTGATCCGGATATAGGAGGAGGGCCTCCATTGTCGCTCGTGACTGCAGACCTTGGAAGCCCTCCGGACGCGCTGTACGGACTGTCGACGATCGTGGGCATTGCAGGCCGGGATTCGAGGGCCTGCTCATACGCGGTACGGTTCTGTTCGTCGGCCCGCACGGGCGCGATTAGCTATTCCACCAGCCGATCAGCCGGGGAACGGCCCCGATAGCGGTGCGGGCGTTGTCCGACGCTGTCTTATCGCCGGATCCGTGGATGGCACCGAGCGCGGCGCCCACGACGGCACCAGGGATGGTTCCGACGACCGGAATCGCCGACCCCGCCGCCGCGCCGGCAGCCATTCCGGACCAGAATCCGATGTAGCCGCCTAGGAACCGGTGCGCGTCCTCCTTGTCCTTCCGGGTGCGCTCGCAGTCTGAGCACGTTCCGCTGTAACACATGACATCCTCTTCCCTCCCGAGCCTGGCTCGGGTACTCGTGGTTCTTCGCAGGTGATCCCGGGCCCAATTGAGGTCTTGATGGGTTTCTGCCGTTACTGGGAACGCTAACCGCAGATAACTGCGGGCGCCATGAGGAATAACCCACGGAATAACCCACAGAATCAGGTGCGCTGAGGTATTAGCTGGGACCGGATGGCGCGTGCAGACGTAGAGACGGACCAAGCGAACGTTACGTTCACTGGCAACTCAGACCACAGACGATCACAGAACTAACCGGCGTATGCTCGCGTGGATCGCCGTTTGCGGGCGAAGCGAGAGGCTGCGGCCGAGCTACCAGTTACACTCGGCTGGCTCCCGAACCTTTGCATCCTTCGATTGGGACATTCAATCTAAACTGCAGAATAAGTTAATCGGTTGTGTCGCCCTTTTGCTTACCTTACATGCGGCGGGCTGGTGAGGGCTTCTAGATCGGCGAGTACGGCAAGAGCGTCGGCCGCGGCGCCGGCCGATTGGAATATTTCGTGTGCCTGATGAAGCAGGACCTCGGCCTCCGTATCGTGGCCGGCGAGTATGGCGCAGCGGCCCAAGCCTGCCAACGCGCAGGCTTCGTCCCAAGAGCTTGCAATATCACGGGCTAGCTCCAGGGCTTGCTGATGACAGGACTGGGCCAGCGCGAGTTCACCGCTGACCCAATGCAGTGTCCCTCTGTCGTTAAGTGCCTCGACCTCACCGCCTCGGTCGCCGACCTCGCTGTAGATGCCCAGGGCATGATCCAGGGCCTGGGCCGCGTTCCGGTAATCTCCCGTCAGCCGCTGAACGTTCCCGAGGCTTTTGAAAGCGTTCGCCTCGCCGTGCCGATTGCCGAGGTCGCGGTAGATGCCCAGCGCCTGCTCATGAGTTCGGGTTGCTTCCGTGTAACGCCCCATCAGGCGCCGCACGACTCCCAGTTCGTTGAGGGCGTTCGCCTCGCTATATCGGTCGTCGAGCTCACGGCAAATGTCTAGGGCTTCCTCTAGAGCCTGCGCCGCGTCCGGATAATCCCCCATCAGCCGCCGAACAGACCCGAGATCACTGAGGGTGTTTACCTGGCCCAGCTTGTCGCCAAGGTCACGGCAGATTCCCAGCGCCTGCTCTAGGGCCTGGGCCGCAGCCGGAAAAGCACCCGCGAGCCAGTGCACGATTCCGAGGTAGTTCAGGGCCCTCGCCTGGCCGTTCTGATTGCCGAGGTCGCGGTAGATACCCAGCGCGCGCTCTTGGGCCTGGGCCGCAGCCGCGTAGTCGCCGAACATCCTCACGGCCCCGAGGTCGCTGAGGGCGTTCGCCTCGCCGAGACGGTCGCCGAGGTCGCGGTAGACACCCAGCGCCTGCTCCAGCAGCTGCGCGGCGCCCAGGTTATCGTCTGTCACCCTTCGCACGGCCCCGAGGTCGCTGAGGGAGTTCGCCTCGCCGAGACGGTCACCGAGGTCGCGGTAGATACCCAGCGCCTGCTCCAGAACCTGGGCCGCGTCTGCATAATCACCGGTCAGCCGCCGCACGTCCCCGAGGTCGCTAAGGGCGTTCGCCTCCCCGAGCCGGTCGCTTAGGTCCCGCGCGGCCCGAACAGCAGCTGTGTGGCAGCTGATGGCGTCGGTCCATGGGCCGTCGCGCCGCAAGAGGCCGGCCAGGGCGGCGGTAAACGCGACCACCCGGGCTTGCTGGCCGGTCCGATTGGTGTGTTCGAGGCAGGCGAGCAGGCTGGCACGGTCGGCGCGTGCCCAAGCCAGTGCTTGGCTGGGGTCGTTCAGGTCAGGGGTTGCGACCGATTCCGGCCAGGTTGCGGGGCCGGGGCCGGGCCGGGTTTGGCGGGCCAGGCGGGCCTCGGCGAGATTGGCGGTGTGCTGATAGTAGTCCAGCAACCGGTCGACTGCGGTCGCCCGCTCGTCGGCAGAATCGGCAGCGGCAAGTGCGCGGGCATGCTCCTGGGTCAGGTCGTGCATCCGGTAACGGCTGCTTGAGAACTCGCTTATCAGGTAATGGTCGTAGAGATCCTCAAGGTGGCGGCGAGCCACGGCCAGGCTGGTTCCATCGAGAGCGGCGGCAGCGAACGTGTCGATGTCCGTGCCCGGGAGCAAGCCGAGACGGCGGAACAACCGCCGCTGGCTCTCGGTCAGGTCCGCGTAGGACAGGTCGAGCGCGGCGCTGACCGACAGGTTCTCTGCCCGCATTAGCTCCAGCCGGTCCTTGGCCGCGGCGAGCTCTGCGGCAAGCCCGGCTGCGGTCCAGGTGGGGTGATGGTGCAGTTGGCGAGCCAGCATCCCGAGTGCCAGCGGCAGATAGCCGCACAAGCGAGCGATACCGGCTATCGCCGGATGGTCCGCGTTGATGTCCTCCCGGTCGGCGAGCCGCACGACAAGCTGCGCGGCATCGTCAGGTTGCATCGTGTCGAGGCTGATCGACTGGGCATCCTCTAGCGCAGTCAGGTGCCTGCGGCTAGTGATCAGTACCAGGCATCCCGCCGACCCGGGCAGGAACGGCCTAACGTGTTCACTGTCAACGGCGTCATCAAGAACCACAAGCAAGCGCCTTCCAGCAAGCTTGTCACGCCAAAACCGTGACAGTGCTTCCTGATCCCCCGAGATCGCCGAGGTCTCTACGCCGGCGGTCAGCAGCAAGCTGGCTAGGGCATGGGCGGGGTTCACCGGCTCGCGGCCGGGTGTGTGGCCGTGCAGCGGCACGAAAATCTGCCCGTCAGGGAACCCAGGAGCAAGTTTATGAGCCGCATGTACCGCGAAAGCAGTCTTGCCGACCCCGGCCATCCCTCCTATCGCATGGATACTCACCACTGTGTTGATATCGACCTTAGTCAACAATTGAGCGAACTCGGCTTCGCGTCCAGTGAAGGCGGCGATATCGTGCGGCAGCGTTTGGATCGCCGCTGTCGTACCCGTTGCTGTTATGGCCGTCGGCCGCGGGGCGGCAAGCCGCACCCGCCCGCGAGCTGCTGCCTCGAGCTGGGCTCGGTCCTGATCGCCGAGCTCAAGCCCTTGCGCCAGCCGCAACACCGTGTCTGCGTGCGGGAAGTTGGCCACTCCTCGCTCCAAATCGCTGATCGTGCGCGTCGAAATGTCAGAGCGTACGGCTAGTTCCTCTTGGGTCAGCTGAGCGACGATCCGTAGCTGGCGCAGCAGGTCACCGAACTTCACGTCGTGCGGCGCGTCCAATCCGCCGGTCCTTCCGTGGGACAACCCGTGCGTTCTTCATGGTAACTGATGAGGCTCCACCTACCTTCCAGTTAACTGCCTGAATTTCGGAGACGGCCTAGCGGGTAATGAGAAGAGCTGTCGATGCATGTCCGTACGCATTATGACGTCATTGTCATCGGTTCAGGAATCAGTGGCGGGACGCCGGTCCTAAAGCTGGCGAGGTCGTGAAGGAAGGTTCTCCTTTTGGAACGTGGTTCCTTGATATGAGCGAAAAGGCTGCATTATCGATCGCCAACGTTATTAACGGTATACTGTTAGCGCATAAGTATGCGGCAGGCAACATCCTCTATTCGGAATTCCGGACGTCGGCTGACCGTCGGACCAGGTCATGCGCGTACCAGCACACAGATCGCCCGGTTCGGCACGGCACCGGGTGGCTACCTTTGCGGTTAGGTTGCCGACCATTTGAGCGGATATCGCGCGCCATATCTCGATCGGCTGCTGGCCCGTCCGTGACGCGAGCCGGGATAGCCGCGAGTCGTCTGGAGCCGCCATGGCGAGCATCTCGGCGCCAGCCCGGCGAGATGGACGGAATTGCCCCGTCGACCTCGACCCCGGAGCAAATACGCTCGATCGTTACCAATCGGGGCATCAGTCGACCCCGGGGTACCTAACACATCAACGTGCCGGACCGTTGCCCGGCAGGGTCGGTAACTGGTGTGCGTCACCTCACTGGAACGCTGCCGGTCTGCTCGCGCCCGGCACGTGTGCGGTTCGCTTCAGCGTCCGCCGTGCTGTCGAGCTGACGCTGCCAGGCTGACCAGGTGCCGCTGGCCCGACATGACCTGGAATCACTGATCACGCGGCGTCTTCGGCGATCACGCACATTAGGTCCGCCAGCACCCGCCCGGGGCGTGCCTTAACATCCGCACCATCAGCGACCGAGGAGGCGTCTCAATCGGGGATCCTTTAGCGCTGTCCCTCGTCGTCGGCCTGATTCTCGTCGTCGGCCTGCCAGAGCATCCTGGCCATGCGCTCGGCGGGTTCGCGGGAAACCTCGGCCTCGCCTGCCGGGGCCCCGGTAGTTGCTGTTAAGGGCCTGGGATTTGTGACGGCGGGCGCGACCGCGCCGCCTTGGCCGACTTGAAGAACGCGCTGGAGGCCGGGCGCCAGAGCAGCCACACCGCGGCGAGGCCGGACAGCCAGGTCAGTCCGGCGAAGAACGCCTGCGCGATGCCATCTTTGCCGATGAGCTCCAGCGCCGACAGCAGCTCCAGCGTCGCCAGGCCGAACAGCACCGTGGACAGGATGCGCGCCCAGTTCCTGCCCTGGCTGGTCGCCCGTGCCATCCACACCCACAGGCCGATCAGGGCCACGCCGGCGAGTATCACCAGCGTTATGATGAGCGGAGTCGGGGTCAGGCGGTGCCCGAGCACTGTGCCCTTGACGTCGCCTGCGAAGGGCAGCGCGGCGATCAGGAGCGCGGCGGAGCTGATGGCGCCCCCGTGCATGAACCTGGCTGCGGTCAGCACCGGCGCGGGAGCGGGGGGCCGCAGCGGCTCGGTCGGCTGGCCGACGGAAGGGCCGGGCTGGGACATGGTGACCTGTGCTACGGCTGTGGCGTACGCGGCCGGATCGGCGGCGATCGCGGCGGCCAGCCTGGCGCGGGCCGCATCCAGCTCGGTAGGCGCGGGCAGCGGCGTCTGCTGCGCCATTTCCCGGAGCAGCTCCATCTCATTCATTGGTCGTGAGCTCCTCATACGTTGCACCCGCGTCGGTACCGGCCAGGACCTGGCGCACCTTGGTGCGCGCCCGGTGCAGCCGGGACTGCACCGTCCCCACCGGGATGCCCAGCGCCCGCGACACCTCCTGATAGGTCAGCTGCTCCCAGGCGATGAGCAGCAGCACATCCCGGTCACCGACCGATAGCACGGCCAGCGCCTCGGCCAGCAGCGTGCGCATCGCCTGGGCCGTGACATCGGCAGCGACCTGTTCGGCGTGACCGGGAACCTCAGGCTCGGCCGGGGCGGGCGGCCTGCCTGATCCGGTACTGGCGGGCCTCGTCCCTGTGATGCTGGCCGACCAGGTTGGTGGCGATCCCGTACAGCCAGGGCCGGGCGTCCGCGTGGCCGAGGTCATACCGGTCCCGCTTGGCGAACGCGGCCAGGAACGTCTCGGCAACCAGGTCATCGGCGACCTGGCGGCCAGCACGCCGGGCCAGGTAGCGGTAGATGTGCGGGGCGTGCCGGTCAAACAGGACCGCGAACCGTTCCGGCTCCCGCCAGGAACTCTCAATGACCGCAGCATCACCGGCGGCGGCCGGTCCCCGGCGCCGCCTCATGGGTGACCTTGATCCATGTCCGTGCCCTTCCGGGTGCTCAGGAGGCTACACCTGTTATCCGCAACCGGCGCCCGGCGTGTTCACCGGCCACTGCTCGGCACTGCGCCGCCGACTGAGCTGTCAAGGCTTTTGCGGCACGCCGGCTGTCGGGGGCTGGTGGATCGCGAGGTGGTGGAGGAAGCTGATCATGCGGGTCCAGAACTGCTCGGTGGCCAGGGCGTTGGCTTGCACGCTGCCGCCCAGCCCCTGATCGGTGAAGAACGGGAAGTACGGGGGGAAGCCGAAGTAGTAGTGCCCTGCGCCGGGGTAGTACAGGTTGACGGCGGGCGCATGGCCAGGGGAGCCGTGCAGTTCGGTCATGATGGTGCTGGCCGCGGCCGCGGAGTCCCAGATGGGGTCCTGGCCGCCGTCGCCCATCAGCAGCGGGACCCGGATGCGGGTGACCGGGATGGTCGTCTCGGGCGTCAGCGGCTGGCCGCCGAGCGTCCAGGCCGCGCCAGGCACGACGCTGATCGAGGGGGTGATGACGGCGGTGGGTGAGCTGGCTATGACCCCGTCGGCCAAGTGCGGCAGGTAGGAGGCGAGCAGCAGCACTGCCTCTGTGCCCGCGGACGCGCCGTACAGGACCACGAGCCGGCCGCGGCCGAGCGGCTGGTTGCGCAGCCAGCTTACGGCGCGGGCGAAGTACTCCAGCGGGATCGAGCATAGGCACTGCGGCAGGCCGGGCTCGTCGAAGTAGCCCAGCGCCAGCGCCGGGTAGCCGGCCATCGCCAGCGCCGCGGCGGGGACGGCGTCATAGCCGCCTTCCGAGCCGCCGAGCACGACCACTACGGGAGCGCCGGGCCGGACCACAGCAGAGGTATACAGCAGGCCGTCGAACCCTTCCTGTCGCACCGTCTGGACGCTGAGCGTGACCTGCCAGCGGCGCTGCAGGGTCGCCGTGGCCCGGACCCGCCCGCCGGTCAGGACCTGCAGCCGGACGGCGAAGCCGGCCGTTGAGGTGCTGAACCCGGTGGCCTGGCTGGTGCCGGGCGCCGGGTGCAGCGACCACAGCAGCCCAGCGGCATCGGCCGTGTGGTAGCTGCCCGAGACCGGTACCACCGTGGCCAGGTTCAGCGTCCCCGCGGCACTGGCCCGGAACACCGCCGCCGACACCCACGGCTGCCCTTCCTTGTCCAGCGCCCGGGCCTGCACCGTGACCAGGCCGTCCGACGGCAGCCCGCTGACGGTGACGTGGACCGGGTCCACCAGCGCGGCCGCGGCCGGGCCCGCACCCAGCCGCACCGGCGGCGTACCCGGCGACCCGCCGCCGCATCCCGCGACCGCCAGCACCAGCACGGCACCCGCCAGCCCCCAGGCCCGGTACCGTGATCTTCCCCTGGTCTGGAGCCTGGCCTCTGCGGGATGGGATCTCAAGCCCGCTGGATCGGCGGCGCTCTGCAGGGCACGGACTCTGGCGCCAGTCTCAGTCTGCCGGGTACCGGGATGCCCGTGGCAATGACCTGACAGGTCAGCCTGCTTTGCCCATGGCTCTCGCCGGGCAGCCAGCAGACCAGCGAACGCGCCGGGCCGCGGTTCACAGCCCTCAGTCACGACAACGCCGTCCTGGCCGAGGTGACCCGCCCCTTGAAGAACGCGTTGGAGGCCGGACGCCAGAGCAGCCACACCACGGCCAGGCCGGTCAGCCACAGCAGCACGGGGACGATCAGGCCGAGCAGCGTCGCGCCGAACACGGAATGAATCACCGAGTACAGGTGGCCCCCGATGGCAAAATGAGCGAGATAGCCGCCTGGATACTGCGGCCTGACCCTGATCAGCTCCAGCGTCGCCAGGCCGAACAGCGCCGTGCACAGGATGCGCGCCCAGTTCTGGCCCTGGCCGTTCGCCCGCGCCATCCACAGCCACAGGGCGATCACGGTCAGGCCGAAGACCGTCGCCAGCGTGATGAGCGTGTTCACGTCGTTGACCTGGGCCGCGGTCAGGCTCGGATGCGCCGTGCGGAGCGCGGCTTTGATGGCGGGGATCAGGGCCAGCGCGATGATCAGGGTGCCGGTGCTGACGGCGGCGCCCGCGTACATGAGCTTGACCGCGGTCCGCACCGGCACGGGAGCAGGAGGCCGCAGCGGCCCGGCCGGCTGGCCGCTGGACGAGTAGGGCTGGGACATGGTGACCTCTTTCTGCAAGGGAGCCTGCCGGGAGCGGGAGGCTACATCTGTTATCCGCAACTGGCGCCAAACATGTTCACGGTCACCGGCGAATCCCAGGTCAGCCCACATGCGATAGCCGCCAGTCGTCTGGAACCGCCATGGCGAGCATCTCCGCGCCAGCCCGGCGAGATGGACGGAATTGGCCTCATCGACCCGGATCCCGGAGCAAATACATGGGATCGTTACCAAGCCGGGGCATTAGCCGACCCCGGTACCCAGCACATCAACCTGGTGTGCGTCACGTCCACTGGCACGCGGCCGCCACCGGCTGATAGATCACGGGCAGATGCGCGTCTGGCCTCACCGCTGAGTGCAGTGGCGCGTGTATGTATGACTGAAGTGGTATCGTATTAGTATGACAAACGCGATGACAGTCCGGCTCGACGAGGAGACGTCCCGCGAGCTCGCCGAACTCGCCGGGCACTACCCGAGCCGGTCCGCTGCCATCCAGGACGCCATTCACAGTGCCTGGCGGCAACTCCAGGCCGACAAGCTGGAAGCCGGGTACGCTGCCGCGGTCGCCGACAACCCGCACTACCCTTACGAGTCGGCCGAGGAAGCCGCCGTGCTGCGCGCGCGCCGCCGCGCCCGGCAAGAACGCGACACGCTCGCGTGACCGCCAGCCCGCAACGAGGCCAGGTCTATCGCTGCGACCTCGGATACGGCCTCAAGCCGTGGCTGGTGGTATCCAACAACGCGCGCAACCGCCTGCTCGATGACATCATCGCGATCAGGCTCACTACCACTGCCCGTGACCTGCCGACCTGGGTCAAGCTCTCCCCGGTCGACCCGCTCACCGGATACGCCAACGCCGACTGCATCGAGCAGCTGGGCAAGGACGAGCTCGGCGAATACCTCGGCGCCTTGTCACCGGCCTCCATGCGTGGCGTGAACCAGGCCCTGGCGATAGCACTGGCCCTTACCTGAGAACGCGACCGACAGCACTAACCCGCACGTAGCCCGGCGCAGGCAACCCGGATCAACGTGATCTGCGTGCCTTGGCGGGCAAGCGCCGAGCTCGCCGAGCCGACCCAGAACGGGCCGGCGCGCGTTCTCCCGGCCGTGCCCGTCGCTCAGCGTCACACTGCTGACCGGCATCACCTCGGGACCCACCTTCCATCCATCATCGGCTGACCGCAGACTCACGGCTCGCTGCTCGAGATCCTGGTCTGGTTGAGGCAACATCAAGAGGATGTACGGGCCTATCCCGCTGGAGCAGGCGCGTGATACGCGGCATGTGCGGACGTCGGCTAGGTCGCTGCCAGGTGCGGACTCAACCCGAGCGGCTCAATCCGCTTTGCTGCACACTGTGGGAATGATACGGCTCGGAACATCTGCCGACCTTGCTGCCGCGACCAGTGTCTACCGCCGCGCTTCGCTGTCTAATGCAGGGGACCGCGACAATCTGCTTGCTCATCCGGAATACCTGATCCTGGCGCCAGAGGGGCTAGCCGAAGGCCGTACTCATGTCGCGGAAGAGGACGGCTCGCTTGTCGGCTTCGCCACCTGGATCGAGACCGTCGGCACCGTAGAACTGGAAGACCTATTCGTTGATCCGGGCTATATGAGACGCGGGATTGCCACGGCACTCGTCAACCGCATCGCAGACGTCCTGCGAGCACGGGGCGCCGAGCGCCTGGAGGTGACCGCCAATCCTGACGCGCTGGGATTCTACCGGGCCATCGGTTTCATCGACTGCGGCGCCGCGGAAACGGAGCTTGGCGCCGCACCCCGCATGGTGCTCGCGATCTCCTGACTGCATCGGCACCATCCGGTCTCGATGCTGCGGCGCAGGCAGCTTGACGGCTCGACCCTGTCGGCGGCAGAAGCGGATGGATGGGCATGCCCTCGGCGAGCCGCTGCGATGGCGGTGCGGGCAGCATCTGCCCTAGCAGAGTTATGGTGTCATCCGAAACATCGCTAAGGCGTTCACGAGGAGCCGGATATGGCGCGGACGGGCGCCGCTGACGATTATCAGCGTCATTACGAATCGGAGGTCAGCGAGCACCTGTACGCGGTCAGCGGCTTCCGCGGCGCCCGCCTTCTGCGCCAGGAGGATGGCCCGGAGGTTATGTTCACCGCCGTCACGTTCTTCGCCAGCCTGGACGCCATCTGTGCCTTTGCCGGCGACGATTACGAACAGGCCGTCATCGAAGAAGCCGCCCAGCAGGCGCTGAGCCGCTGGGATGAGCGGGTCTCACATCATCAGGTCGTTGCCGAGCTGGGCTGATTAACCTCAAGGTCGAGGACATCATTGCGGCACGAGCAGGCGTTTCCGCGGACACGCCGCCATGCAATTGCGCGCAACGTTTCCGCGGGAACGCGGACGCCCAGGCACGGCCGCAGGCTCCTTGACCAGCCCGTCCCGCTTGTTCCCGCTCGTGGCCACGGTCCACGCTCGTCAGCACCCGGTAACGGATGGCATCAAACAGCAGCGTGACATCGAGCTGCCGGAAGTCCGCCCGCGCCATGCCGATGAACTCCTCACGCATCTGACTTCGCGCTTCTCTCTTATCGGTTACGCCACGCTTTCGATATAGAGTTACACCAATTGCGTTCGCCAAATGCAGAGGCAATAAATTGGCCGGTAGCGGCAGCGAGCGCTATGCCGCACGCCGCCCACCGAGGACCGGCCGGCGAGCCGACGACATGTAGCGGGGCCAGCGCGAAACCTAGTCCAAGCATCAGGGCGACCAAGCCAGCGTGGTAAGCGATATACGCTTGCCCGCACCGCCTCACCTTTTTCAGATCCTCCTTGTGAACGCCTTTCGCGAGCTGGACGGCCGCGATGAGTGTCACTGCCGCGACAGCCAGACTAGGTATCGCCGCATCTGCCCAGCGGAATTTCCCAGCATCCTCGCTTATGGCGATGACGGCTGTCAGGCTGAATCCTGCCAACAGCGGCGCCGCCACATTTCCGATTGACTTGGCCCACCTCAGATCCGACTTTGACAAGCTGGCAGGTTCATCACCCACTGATCCGCTCACCCAGTTCCCCTATCCGACCTTGGATATACCAGGGTGACCCGCAAAGTGCTTTGCGCTGGTCAGGCGGCGTGCTTCCGATGACAGTGTCCGGAAGGCGGATGATGCTCGTGCCGACCGCGCGGGCCGCGTTTTCCCGTTCTGGGTTACATTCCGTAGCGGAGCGGCGTTTATGCGGGCCGGCAGGAAGCCGCGTTTGCCGTTTACGGACAGTGACACCTGCTGTGGCGGTTCTGCCGCGATTGCGTCACGGTGCTGGTGCTGCGCGTGTCGCTGCGGGGAATGCAGCGGGGCCCCGGCTAGGACAAGGGATTGCTGACATCTCTTCCCCGCCGGGAGGCCCCGTTGCCCGTTCAGTCTCGCATGCCCGCGCCCGCCGCTGCCGGGGAAGCCCTGGCAGAGCTGATCTCCCGCGCCGCCGCGCTGGCCGCGGCGTCGGGCGGGAACCTGCTGGAGTGCTTCGCGGCGGTGCCCGATCCGCGGGATCCGCGCGGGATCCGGCATTCCCTGCCGTGCGTGCTGACGCTGTGCACCGCGGCGGTGCTGTGCGGGAACACGGCGATCGAGGACGTGACCGCCTGGGTGCACCGCGCGCCGCAGGACGTCCTGGCCGCGGCCGGCGCCCGCCGCAACGCGCTGGGGATACGGGCGGCGCCGCATCCGGACACGGTGGTGCGGATCTTCGCGGACCTGGGCGCGGCGGCGCTCGCGGACCACGCCGGCGCCTATCTCGCCCTGCGCGCGCTGCCCGGCCCGGTGGCATATCCCGTCGCCGCGCCGGGCTGGCTGCCCGCGGTTGCCGTGGACGGCAAGGCGGTGCGCGGTGCGGCCGGCGAGGACGGCATGATCCCGTACCTGCTGGCCGCCGTCACCCACGGCACCGGGATCGTGCTCGCCGAGCGGCTGATCGGCCCCAAGACCAACGAGGTGCCGGAGTTCGCGCCGCTGCTGCTCGCGCTGAACGAGTACTACCCGCTGGCCGGGCACGTCATCACCGCCGACGCCGGGCACACCGTCAGGGCCCACGCCGGGCTGATCTGCGGGAAGCTCCTCGCGCACTACGTCTTCACGGTCAAGTGCAACACCAAGAAGCTGTGGGAGGAACTGGACGCCCTGGACTGGGCGGAGGTCCCCGTGCAGCACGAGAGCAGGGACAACGGCCACGGCCGCCGCGAGCGCCGCACCATCCAGGTCATGGACGCCCCCGAGCACATCCGCAACCGGTTCCCGCACGCCCGCCAGGTCGCCCTCATCGAGCGGTACGTCACCCGCACCGTCCGGGTGAAGAAGGCCAAGCGCTGGGTGAAGAAGCAGGTCAAGTCCGCGGTCGCGGTGTTCATCATCACCAGCCTGGACGCCCGCGAGGCCGCCCCGGTGCACCTGGCCGGATACGTCCGCGGCCAGTGGACCATCGAGAACAAGGTGCATTACGTGAGGGACGTTACTTATCGTGAGGATTTCTCCCGGGTGCGGACCGGCCCCAGGCCGCGCATCATGGCCACCCTCCGTAACCTCGCCATCGGCCTCATCCGCCAGGCCGGCTATACCAAAATCGCTGCCACCATCCGCAAGGTCAAGCACGATAGCAGCCTGCTCCTAGCCGTCCTCGGCCTTAGCAACCCCTGATGACCAGCACAAAAGACTTTGCGGGACACCCTGGTGGTCCTTGGG
>Ga0302177_10001142_pt1 | contig 19231 bp, 21 predicted proteins | sample I_Palsa_E1_2_FD_198780 | JGI IMG/M metagenome (GOLD analysis project Ga0302177, IMG submission 198780) | Peat permafrost microbial communities from Stordalen Mire near Abisko, Sweden - I_Palsa_E1_2 | ecosystem: Environmental > Terrestrial > Soil > Palsa > Peat permafrost | place: Sweden... | reverse complement strand
TTTTTCCTCACCTGGTGGACCTACGACACCAACCGGCCGCACCCGCCTCCACCGGTGGTGCCGCAGGTCGTGCCCCCCGGCTATGTTCCCGACCCCAACTACACCTGGGTGCCGCGCACCCGGGTGCAGTCGCCGACGTCCGACACGCCGACCACTACGGTCCCGACCACGCCTCCTACAACGACAACGCCGCCGCCACTGATTCAGCTGCCTGTGCTGCCGCCGCCGTTCGGGCCTGGTACGACTCCTACTCCATCTCCAGGGCTGGTGCCCGGGTCCCCGGTTCCGGCGCCTGCACCCGGGCTGCCAGAGCTGCCAGGCTTGCCAAGCCGGCCCGAATGACGCATCCTGCCTCCTCAGCGCGCCGCGTCATCGGGACACACGAACTTCACGGTTACACTGGCGACCCGTGATGATCACCCTCGACCGTGTCACCAAGCAGTACAAGTCGTCTGCGCGCCCCGCGCTGGACAACGTCAACGTGAAGATCGACAAGGGTGAATTCGTCTTCCTGATCGGCCCGTCCGGTTCGGGCAAGTCGACGTTCATGCGGCTGCTGCTGGCGGCCGACACACCAACCAAAGGCGATGTCCGGGTCTCGAAGTTTCACGTCAACACGCTGCCCGGGCGGCACATCCCGAAGCTGCGCCAGGTAATCGGCTGCGTCTTCCAGGACTTCCGGCTGCTGCAACAGAAGACGGTGTTCGAGAACGTCGCATTCGCGCTCGAGGTGATCGGTAAGCGCCCCGACGTGATCAACCGGGTGACGCCCGACGTGCTGGAGATGGTGGGGCTGTCCGGCAAGGCCAGCCGACTGCCGCACGAGCTCTCCGGCGGCGAGCAGCAGCGGGTCGCCATCGCCCGCGCGTTCGTCAACCGGCCGCTGGTGCTGATCGCCGACGAGCCCACCGGCAACCTCGACCCGGAGACCAGCAACGACATCATGGATCTGCTGGAGCGAATCAACCGCACCGGCACCACCGTGCTGATGGCCACCCACGACCACCACATCGTCGACTCGATGCGGCAACGCGTCGTGGAGCTGTCACTGGGCCGGTTGGTGCGAGACGAACAGCGCGGCGTCTACGGGATGGACCGTTAAGTGCGCTTCAGCTTCCTTTTCAACGAGGTCCTGACCGGTCTTCGACGCAATATCACCATGACGATCGCGATGATTCTGACCACCGCAATCTCGATCGGATTGTTCGGTGGTGGCCTGCTGGTGGTTCGATTGGCCGACCACTCACGCAGCATTTACCTCGACCGGGTCGAGACGCAGGTCTTTCTCACCAACGACATTTCGGCCGACGACGCCACCTGTGAAAGCGCGCCATGCAAAGCGCTGCGCGAGAAGCTGGAAAAGCGCGACGACGTCAAGTCGGTGCGGTTCCTCAATCGCCAGGACGCCTACAACGACGCGATTCGCAAGATCCCTCAGTTCAAGGACCTGGTAAGCAAAGATGCTTTCCCGGCGTCGTTCGTCGTCAAGCTGGAAAACCCGGAGCAGCACGCGGAATTCGACGCCGCCATGCAAGGCCAGCCTGGTGTCGACCATGTGCTCAATCAGAAGGAGCTGATCGACCGGCTCTTTGCCGTGCTGGACGGCCTGTCCAACGCTGCCTTCGCCGTCGCGTTGGTCCAGGCGGTCGGGGCAATTCTGTTGATCGCCAACATGGTTCAGGTCGCTGCCTATACGCGCCGCACCGAGGTTGGCATCATGCGGTTGGTTGGCGCCACCCGCTGGTACACCCAGTTGCCGTTCCTGGTCGAGTCCATCGTCGCGGCGACGCTCGGCGTCGTTATCGCCATCGTCGGCCTCATCGTGGTGCGAGCGCTGTTCCTGGATAGTGCTTTGCGCCAGTTCTATCAAGCTCACCTGATCGCCAAGGTCGACTACGCCGACATCCTTTACATCGCGCCGCTGCTGCTATTGGTCGGCGTGGCGATGGCCGGGGTCACGTCGTACGCAACGCTGCGCCTATACGTGCGGCAGTAGCTGTGGCCAAGAAGCCGCCGAACAAATCTGTGCCGGCCCGGCAGATTCTGGCGACCAACCGCAAGGCTCGACACAACTACTCGATCTTGGATGTGTTCGAGGCCGGGGTGGTTTTGCTCGGCACTGAAGTTAAAAGCCTGCGAGACGGTAAGGCGTCGTTGGCCGACGCCTACGCAACCGTCGATGACGGCGAAGTCTGGTTGCGTAACCTGCACATTCCTGAGTATCACCACGGCAGCTGGACCAATCACGAACCGCGCCGCAACCGGAAACTACTTCTCCACAGGCACCAAATCGATGTACTCATCGGCAAAATCAAGGATGGTAACCTCGCGCTCGTTCCGTTGTCGCTGTATTTCTTCGAAGGAAAAGTCAAGGTGGAGCTTGCATTAGCGCGCGGTAAGCAAGCCCACGACAAGCGGCAGGACATGGCGAAGCGCGACGCCCAGCGCGAAGTGATTCGCGAGTTGGGCAGGCGATCCAAGGGCATGAGCTGATCGGCGCCGCGTACGCCCAGCTTTCTGCAGTCAGCTACGGCGTCAGTGATTTCGTTGGGGGTGTAGCTTCTCGGCGGTCGGCTGCGCTGCGCATCATGCTGGTGACTTACCCGCTCACCACGCTGTTGCTGGGAGTGCTGGCCGTCAGCGCCGGTGGACCGATCCACCCGGGTGCCACTGGCCAGCATCTTGATCTCGCTCTACCCGGCGACGACGGTCATCCTGGCGATCATCGTGTTGCGCGAGCGACTGACGCGCTGGCAAGCCATCGGCATGGCGTTGGCGGCGGTATCGGTAAGCATGATCGCCGCTGCGTAACCTCGGTCTAGCATCAGGCGACATGGGCAGCGTCACCGTTCTCGACAAGTCCGACGTGTTGTCGGGTCTATTCGGCACCTGGGACAGCTTGGATGTGTTGCTCAGCGGGTTGTCTGAGCAACAATGGCAAACCCCGACGCCGCTGCCCGGCTGGTGTGTGCACAACGTGGTCGCCCACATCGTGGGCACCGAATCTGTGCTGCAGGGACTGAGTGCACCCGACGCTGATTTTGATGCCTCGACGCTGGACCATGTGCGAAACGACGTCGGAGCGGCCAACGAATCCTGGGTTCGTCACCTCAGCACCGAATCCGGACCCCAGCTTCTGGAGCGGTTTCGCTCGATAACCGCCGATCGTCGTAAACGGCTGACAGATATGTCCGTCGACGACTGGAACGCACCGACGCCGACACCGGTTGGTCTGGAGAGTTTCGGGCGATTCATGCGAGTACGGCTCTTCGACTGCTGGATGCACGAGCAGGACATCCGCGACGGCGTAGGCCTGCCGTCATCCGATGCTGAGTTGCGCGGCCCGGGCGCGCGTCAGTCGCTGGACGAGATCGCCGCGACCATGGGCTACGTCGTCGGCAAACTCGGTAAAGCGCCCGAAGGGTCGCGAGTCGCCATCGAATTGACCGGGCCGATGGCACGGACCATCCGCGTCGCTGTCGACGGTCGTGCACAGGTGGTGGACGATTTCGGAGGGTCAGACCCGACCACAACCATCCGCTTGGACGGCCTGCTGTTCACCCGGTTGGCCGGTGGGCGCACCGACGACACAGCCGGCGTCGAACTCGCCGGCGACACAGCAGTCGGTTCGCGCGTAATCGAGCATGTCAATTTCGTGATCTGACAGCGGCCTGCCGGGATGAATCGTCCCTGATCTGCTGTTGAAAAGCGCGTACTATTAGTTGTCTTGCCGAAAATCGGCAGGGGTGCGAGGGGCTGAACGGTTTCGACTTCGCGCATCGAATCAAGGGAAGCGTGCCGGTGCAGGCAAGAGACCACCGTAAGCGTCGCTGCAACCATATAAGCGCCGATTCACATCAGCGCGACTACGCACTCGCTGCCTAAGCGACTGCGTGTCTGTCAGACCGGGAGCGCCCTCGGCCCGGACCCTGGCATCAGCTAGAGGGACAAACCCACGGGCTCGGTCGCGGGACCCGCGGGGACATCAAACAGCGACTGGGATCGTCATCTCGGCTTGTTTGCGTGACCGGGAGATCCGAGTAGAGACATAGCGAACTGCGCACGGAGAAGTCTTGAGGGAATGCCGTAGGACCCGGGTTCGATTCCCGGCAGCTCCACCGAGAAAGGCCCTGATCTGGAACAACAGATCAGGGCCTTCGCTTTCCATGGGTTGAGTTGTGGGCCCGCAAATTTTCGGATCACGACGGCGCGCAGGGACGTTCAGGGTTGCGCGGTTGCCTGATGGCATGATCTACGCTTGTGTCTCAGAACGGTCGGAGATCTTGTGGCGTGGTGCCCATCCTTCTGACGGGTTGGCGAAAACAACGACGCCGTCGTGAGGCAGGCCTCGGGCCGCGCGTAGCGCCAATCACCCTCTTTCCTCCACACCCCGTCGCGTTGTGTCCGAGCTGAACCGGCGCCGTTTTCTCGGGGCGCTGTCAGCTGCAGTTCTTGGCGGTATTGGCGGTATGGGCGTGCCGCGCGGCGTCCTCGGCGGACCACCACAAACCTCGACGGCCGCCGCCGCTGCCGTCACCTCGCCGCCCGCAGAGGGCGGCGAGGTCGTTGCTGGCGCGCTGTTGCCGCCGCCCGCGCCCAGCGTGCGGGTGGCGTTGCCAGGTGGCGGCGTGCTCAACAAGCTACCCGGGAACGGCAATCTGTTGGCGCTGACCGTTGATGACGGCGTGAGCACCGACGTAGTGCGCCTCTACACGGAATTCGCCAAAGACACCGGCGTCCGGCTGACCTACTTCGTCAACGGCACCTACCGCTCGTGGACCGACAACCTGGCATTGCTGCGGCCTTTGGTCGAGTGCGGCCAGATTCAGCTGGGCAACCACACCTGGTCGCATCCGAACCTGACAAAGGTGCCAGCAAGTCGAGTGGCGCACGAGATCGCCCGCAACGACGGATTTTTGAAGAACACCTTCGGCGTGGACGCGCGACCGTACTTTCGGCCTCCCTACGGAAAGCACAACTCGGCCGTTGATGCGGTGGCCGCAGATCTTGGCTACACCGCGATCACGCTGTGGTCGGGCTCGCTCTCGGATTCCACCGTGATCACCGAGGACTACATCGTCCAGATGGCCCAGCGGGCCTTCACCCCGCAGGCGATTGTGATCGGACACCTTAACCACCTGCCGGTCACCCACGTCTATGGGCAACTCCGCGATCTTATCCGCGCTCGTAACTTACGCACCGTGACCTTTGACGATGTCTTCGCCCACTAGGCGAGGCAACGCACAAGCACTCCATCCAGGACCCAAACCGTAGCCTGGTCGGCAACCGGGGCCATTTGGACTAAGGCGGCACCCCGACTTGTCGAGGACTGTTAATGCTCTTGACGCCGTCAAGACCTGAAACGAAACCGCAGGTAACGAGCGGGAACGAATCGGAACGAGCCGCAGCGAACGGGCAGCTCAGACGGAAAAGCCCAGGTAGAGCAGCGGGTTCGATTCCCGGCAGTTCCACTGATAGAGGTCCAGGTCAGGGACGTAAAACTTGGCCTGGGCCTTTCCGCGTCAACCTAGCCGGCCGAGGATTGCTAATCGAATGTGAGCTGGCGGGCATTCCCGCGCATGATGAGCCATGCTCTCGGCGTGCGGGGGTTCCTCGGCCGTTTTAACGACGCGGAAACTCGATCGAATCGAGGCCTTGGAGGCAACTAGACCCGTCCATCTGCCTATGGCGGAGGAAGAATCCCATTCAGGAGAACGGTGCTGCGCTTGACGCTGATGCGCTCGTCCTTAATGGTCCGCCGAGCACACCTGCTGGACCCGCCAGCGCAAAGTACCAGTGCTCCTCCGCGCGGCCGTCTACGGTGCATTGCAGTGCGCTGGCCAGGGCGTCATTGTCGGACGCCAGCCAGCGAGTGCTGTGCTGGCGGTCGAATTCGGCCCATGAGGGGACGGTGAATTCCTCGATGACAAGTTGGGGGTCCTCGCCGCTGCGGTACAACCGCCAGCGGTAGCCGCCGGTACGAGAGCGCGATCTGCCGACTTCGAGCATCGCCGCGGTGAACTGGTGGATTCGTTCGTCGGTGACGTGGTAGGAGGTCGAAATCAGGACCGGCCCGTCGTTGGGATCGGGCTGGAAAACCAGTGTCGGCGTGGGCCAGGCGGTCGAAGTCGTCAGGTCGAGCGTTCCGGTTTCGGGACGAAGCGGAAGCACGGCCACGCTGGCCGCCGTCAGCAGAAGTAGGGCGGCTGCCGCCAAGAGCGATTGCGCAAGCCCGAAGTGGGCGGCAATCAGACCCCACAGATAAGACCCGAGTGCTTGGGAGCCGCTGAAGACCAGCAGATACACGGCCATGCCGCGGGCACGCACCCAATGTGGCAGCGACAGTTGGACGGCGGCGTTAAGTGTGGTCAGGGTGGCGATCCACGCCATGCCGCACACCAGCAGCAGCGGGATCGCCGGGCCGAACGGGCCGATCGCTACCACGAGTAGGCCCAATGCATAGGCGCCGGCCGAACCTGCCAACACGGTATTGGTTGCGAATAATCTGCGGAGGTGCGCGATGAGGGCCACCCCGATGACGGCGCCGACGCCAAGGGTGGCGAGCACCAGGCCGTAACCGCAGGAGTTCATGTGCCAGTGGCGTGCGGCCGTGACGGGCAACAGTGCCCACAACGCTGAGGCGGGAAACGCGAACAGCGCCGACCGCAGGAGGATCCGGCGGGTGACCGGTCCGTGGCGGACCCATCGCAGTGCCGCCAGGATCGAGAGCCCGATGCTTTCGCGCTCACCCAGCGGCGCGCAAGCGGGTCGCTTCCAGGACCGCAACGCGACGATGATCGCGGCGAAGGACACTGCGTTGAGCGCGAACACCGCGGCCGGCCCGGCCTGCAGGACCACGACCCCGGCCAGGGCAGGTCCGATTGCGCGGGCGACGTTGACTGTGACGCTGCCGAGTGACGCCGCGGCGGGTATCTGTTCACGCGGAACGAGTTCGGGCTGGATCGCCTGCCACGCTGGGGCGGTCAGCGCTGAGCCACAGCCGATGGCCACGGTGAACACCAGTAGCCAGGTTGGGGTCAGAACCCCGGTGAACGCCAGTGCGGCTAGCACCGCAGCCGCGAGCACCGCATAGGTTTGAATTACGATGAGCAGCCGTCGCCGATCGAACAGATCGGCAAACACACCGCCGAAGAGCCCCAAAACCAATGTCGGTGTAAGCGAAGCGGTTTGGACCAGTGCGATGAGCGTTGCGCTGCTGTGGTGCTCAACCAGAAACCATTGGGCGCCGACGGTTTGCATCCACGTGCCGATGTTCGATACCAGCTGCGCGATGAACAAGTTGCGGTAAATCGCAATCTTCAGCGGCGCCCATGCTGAGGTCTCCTCGGGTGCAGATTTCACACCGTCGCTGCTCATGGTCACAGCCGTCATGCGCCGTTACTCCCTCAAGGTTCTGATCTTCGACCCCTATTAATAGCTCAGCGGGTTACAACGAGGACGGTTCAGGAATACTTCCTATTTCAGTTGTGTACGAGGGCGCTGGGCTATCGAATTGCCGTCGCGGGGTTCCCGGCTCAGTCTCGTTCACGTATGACGTTCACGGGCTGTAGAAGGTTCCGACGCTGTCGGGAAGCTTCTTCATCGCGGCGGCGCACTCAATACCCTTAGTCTTTGCGTTCGAGGTCGGCGATCGTATACGTAAAACTTGGCCTGGGCCTTTGTATTTCGCCGTGACGGCTACGGTTGGCGCTTCAGTCGGCAGAGCGACGCGCGATCTTCGCCGCAGCGGCTCGCAAACGCGCGGCGATGCGCGGAGTGAACACTGGCACCGTCACGTCCTCGCGAAGCCGGGTCAGCTTGGAGGCCTTGATTCGCCATCGGCCGTCGATTTTCTCGTAGGTTTCGTGATAGTGGCCGTAGCCGTGCAGGGTCAAGGCTGGCACCAGGCGGACGACGTCGTTGAGCGCCCAGACGCCCCGAGCCGTCGTCGCCGACGTCAGTTCGATTTCGGGAGCGTGCACCTGATGGACAGTGGTCTGAGACTGCTTGCCGATCGTGTTGCGTGTGTAGGCCATGAACTCATCCACGCCGACGATCACCGTGCCTCCCGCCTCCGTTGTGTCGCCTACGAAGTCGTCGGTGAAGAGTTCCCGCCATCGATCCCAGTCCTTGGTGTCGAGGTATCGGCAGTAACGCGCCTTCAACTGCTTGATCGATTCGATGTCCTTGAGCACGCTGTCACCGTCCATCGCAATCCTCCTCATTGCTCACGATGCTGGTGGTCATCGTCAGAGTGGCGTCCTGTCGACGATCCTCATGTTCCGGCGCACAGCGTACGGTTACGCTGAGCGAATGCTCAGCACAGCCGAACCCTGGGTCCCGATGACTACGGGCGTTGCATGGATCGTCTACCGATGAAGGTCCAGCCGGCCGCGTTTCTGCGCACCACGCTTCCGCTCGCTATCGACATGTTCGATCAGTACGACTCGGGAGATATCACTCCATTTGGCTACCGGACCACATGGTCAGTTTCTGGCCGGTTTCAATTTGCGCACCCGAGTTCACCGATCTCGCCACCGCGTCACCATCGCCGCACCGGCACCTCGACGGTATGGCCGTCGCCGCCGTACTCACAACGACGACACCGCGATGCGTGAATACCTCGCGAACAACAAGGGTGACCGCTACGGCAAGTTCCGCAATTCGACGTCCTTGCTCACCGACATCGGTGAGGGCCTCGACGCCCTAAACGAGGAGTTCAGACCGTTCCGCGAACGGTTCGACGTCGAGATCGAGACGCGAGCCTAGGAATGCATCCGCGCGTCGGCCTGCACCAAGTTGCATTCCTGGATGAGAGCATCACGGCGTTCCTCGACCATTGCCGCACGATCGGCGTGCAACACACGACGTTGGTGACTCCTTCGTTGATGCGGCCGGGCGGGGTAGATGAGGCTCAGCAGGCACTGGCGGGCGGCGCGCCGCAAGTGGAGGCGGTGAATCACCAGTTCGCCGTCTATCCCGACCTGGATAACGACCGTGGCGAAGCCACCGAGAAGCTGCTGCAGGCCATCGACATCGCCGCGGCGTTGGGGGCCAGCTCGGTGTATTTGCAAACAGGTGGTCGCGGATGTTTGACGTGGGAGCAAGCCGCCGAACGCTTCACCGCGCTCATCGCGCGATGTACGACGGCAGCGGCAGCTCAGGGGGTCAGCGTGCTCGTCGAGAACGCCTCGTCGTTCAATGCCGACATCCACATTGCCCACACGCTCGCCGATACCATCACCCTCGCGGAACTCGCCGGCATCGGTCTCTGCATCGAATGGCACGCCTGCTGGATGGAGGCTGGGTTGAAGGCGCTTCTGCAGCAAGCGATTCCGATGACAGGTCTCATGCAGGTCAGTGACTACGTGCTCGGGGACAGGACCGCACCCTGTCGCGCAGTGCCCGGCGACGGAGTGATCCCGCTCGACCGAATACTGGGCGACGCGCTCGATGCCGGGTACGAAGGTGTCTTCGACATCGAGTTGGTCGGTCCGCGTATCGCTGCAGAAGGGGCGCGCGCCGCTACCCAACGCGCCGCGCAGCGGGTATCGGAAATCCTCACCAAACTGGGAGCCTGAACCGATGGCCTATGGCGACGCCTTGCCTTCCGATTCCGTGATGGTGTCCCAGGGCGAGCGTGTGCAGCAGACGCTCGATCGCTATCACAGCGGCAAACTGCGCTACGGCATGTGACGGTGATTCGACTGACGTCCGCTTAGGCTCATGAATGTGGGTAGCGGAGCAATTGATGCACCCGGGTTTCACGGCGACGTCGTGGCACCGCGTACCCGTGGCCGACCGGCGCGTATCAGCCGTGAGCGCATCATCGCCGCAGCGCGCACGATAGCGCCCGAAACCTTAACCATGCAGAAGGTAGCCGACGTGCTAGGGGTCGATCCCAAGGCGCTCAACTACCACGTCGGAGACCGGGACGGGCTGCGGCAGCTGGTGGTCTTGGATGTCTTCGAATCCGAGCTTCGCCGCGTCAAGATCCCTGGCGGCGGCGACTGGCGCGACGTAGTGCGCGCCTATGTGCATGCGCTTCGCGAGGCGACCATCAAGCTCGGTGTCTTGGCGGTCGCCATCCATCTGCCTGGAAGGCAGGGTTTGGGCGCGCTCGATCCGGTGGAGAGCGTCCTTCAAGCGCTGGTCGGCGCCGGACTTCACATCGAGGAGGCCGGCCGCACACTGACGTTCATCACCGAGCTTGCCTATGCCGCGGGACGTGACGCTCTGCGCATGGCCGAGAATCCGGTCCACCCGGACGTTCCGGGGATCTCGACTGCACTGAGGTCCGCAGCTGCCGACGAATTTCCGGTCCTGCGCCAAGTCGTCGCCGCGCAGGCGGGTGCCGCCCCGGACGAAGGTCAGTTTGAGTTCAGCCTCGAGTTGGTGATCGCCGGGTTGGAGCAGCTAGTAGCAGGCAGAACGGCACCGCAATAGCCCGCCGCTGATGCCGCTCGGATGCCGACGACGCCGAGGGCGGCCAGCTGATCGCTTGCGACTTTTTTCGTTTCGGGAAAAATATTCCACAATCAGTGGTCGCGGTTCGAACCGCCTGGCTAGCATCCGATGTGACGCACCAATAGGCGCTCATCGGGAGGTCTCGTCGTGCCGAACCAACTGCATCACGTGGTGATGCTCAGCCATTCGGCGACGAGGTTCATCGGATTCCTCACCGACGTCGTCGGAATGGAGGTGCAACACAGTTTCCGGGTTCCCGGGGAGATACTCGAGACGACCCTCGGGTGGCCACCGTCCGAGGGGGCGGACGTCACGATCCTGGGCAGCGGCGTGGCAGGTCTCGTCGAAGTTCTCGACGTTCCCGAACAGCTACGCACGGCCGCGCCCGAAGGTCTCGCCGCACTGTCCTTCATGGCCGACGACTACGCCGCGGTGCAGGATAAAGCCCGCCGATTCACAAGCGACGTAACAGTTCTCGACACGGGGGTGCCCGGCGTTGACCTGTTTATCTGCACTATGGGCGGCGTGCCGATGGAGTTTATGGGCAGTTACGAAGCTGGAGCGATGGAGGCGTCCGCGGCCGATGGATAACGCTACGAAAGAAGTTGCGATGCATGACTTGTCAGGGCGAAGGGTTCTCGTTACCGGCGCCAGCGGCGTGGTGGCGTTTCCGGTTGCCAAAGAACTCGCGAAGACAAATGAGGTTTACGCGGTGGCACGGTTCTCCGATCCCGCGCAGAAGCGGATGCTCGAGGATGCGGGTGCGCACCCGATTGCCTTCGATCTTGCCGATCCCGACCTGTCGCCGCTGCCGGAATCAGTTGATGTGGTGATCAATTACGCCGTCTTACCGCCGCAGAAAAACGCCTATGAAGTCAATGCGGGCGCCGCCGGGCGCCTTGCCCGGCGATACCGGAACTGCGAAGCCTTCGTGCACGGCAGCACCGGTTCGCTCTACGAGTACCAGGGCGAGCGGCCCCTGCGCGAGGACGACCCCTACGGCCTGCACAGCTCCGCGGAAAACTATGCCGCCAGCAAGATCGCGGCCGAATTCCTTCTCAAACATCTCAGCGTGGATTACCAGCTGCCGGTTGTGATAGTGCGGATCTTCTCCTTCTACGGCCCGCGGGGCGGCGGAGTCACGCAGCGCGTCGACCAGATGATCCGGGATCAACCGGTGAGCGTGTATCCGGGCGTGCGAAATGTCCATACTCCGTTGTACGAGGATGACTACGTCGAAAAGACCATCGCCGCAGCGGGTATCGCCAAGGTCGGCGCGGAGATCGTCAACGTCGGCGGGACGGAAGCGGTGACGACGCAGGAGTATTGCCAGATGGCCGGCGAGATACTCGGCAAGGAGCCGGTATTCGTCGAGAACAGCAAGGCCTGGCCGATCTGGGCCGACACCACCAAAATGGTGGGGTTGTTGGGTCCGAACAAGGTGTCGGTTCGCGAAGGCGTGCGTCGAACGATCGAATCCGCGAAGGACAGGCTGCAGACCTCCCACCACGTCATCGGCGAACCGGCGAAGGTCTAGGAAGGCCAATGATCACCTTCATCGCCCACTTGCGGGTGCCTCCAGAAAACGCACAGGCGTTCGAGGATCTGATGGCCCATGTCACCGCTATGACGCTTGAGAACGAGCCGGGCGTCGCCTATTACGGCTTCGCCAAGAGCGTCGAAGAGGCCGACACGTACGTGGTCGTCGAGGTATATCGAGACCAAGCAGCATGCGTCGCACATGGCGATACCGCTTGGGTGAGGGAGTCGGTGCCAAAGTCGTTGCTCCTCACCGAGGGCATGCCCCGACTCGTGCAATACGTCAGCCCCGGCGCGGAACCGGTCGTCTCGCGGTTCGAGGACATGACATGAACGAAGCTGACGACATGACCGACGTCGAGATGCTGGTCGAACTCCAGGCGATCTACCGGCTCAAAGCCCGACGTGATCACGCGGTCGACCAGAAGGACTGGGCGACCTACGCAGAGCTGCACACCGACGACTACGTCGCGGTGTCGATCTCCAGCGAACCGATTGTTGGCGGAAAAGCCGCAGCCGAAGCACTTTCAGTCCAGCTGGCAAATGTCACCACCGTGCATCACAGTCACACGCCGGTAATCGACTTTCAGGACCGGGACAATGCGACTGGTGTGTGGGCCATGGAGGACAACCTGTTCTGGATACGAAACGGTGAGAAGCAGTGGCTGCGCGGGTTCGGCCTCTACCACGAGACCTACGTCCGCGGCGAGGATGGTCGATGGCGCTTCAGCTACCGGAAACTCGAACGCACGCACGCGGAGACGTCGCCCGGAGCAGCCATCATGGCCGCGGACTTCTCGGGCGAGAACCCGTTGGTCGGCGTCGGATAGGACGTTTCGATGGCACCGGACACGGCCGAGCGAAGCCTGGCCACGGTTCGCCGTTTCATGGCAGCCACCGGCGCCGACCGCCGAAACGAGCGCCGCAGTTTGTTGCATGACGATTTCGTTGTTCACGAAGCCGGGGGTCTACCGTTCAGCGGTGACTATCACGGGTCGCAGGGCTTCTTCGAGCTTCTGAACAAGATGAACGACGTGCTGGAGCTCACGGCTGGTCCGGTCACCACCGATCCTCTTGGGGAGGACGCCGTCGCCGCGCGCTTCCGACTCACGTTCACTTCGCGGGCCTCCGGCAAGAGTGTCGAGATGGCACTTGTCGAGATCTACACCGTGCGCGACGGGCGAATCGCGGAGCTCGACGTGTACTACAAGGACCCGTCGGCGGTCGCTGCGCTACTGACGACTTGAGGTTTGGCCCGATGGGCCGTGGAGGACTAACTGGACGAAACCAGCGACATCTGCCTAGATGACTTGCAGGGTGAGCTGAGCGTTGTGGTTTCGACGGACTGTCTCAAGGAATTTGCTGGTCGCTTCGATGGCGGCTTGTGTGCTCCAACGATCGGTGAGGTCGAATCCGTGACCCACTGCGGGGATTTCCAGGTAATGGACCGCAGAGGTGGACACCGCCTTTAGCTGGGTGACGAATTCTCGGGCCTCTTGGACAGGGATGACACGATCGGAGTCGCCATGAATGATCAGAAACGGTGGCGCGTCGGGATGGATACGTGCGATGGGCGAGGCGTTTTCGAACACGTCTCGGTGGCGTTCCATGCTCTTGCGGACCACCACTCTTTCGAGAAATCCGACAAATTCGTCGCGGTCACGGGTGCCCCGGTCAGTCCAGTCATAGCGGCCATAGAGGCTCACCACGGCATCCACTGACGGGTCGGCGCCTGCAGCGAGCTCGACGTTGAAATCGGCGTCGTGGGGGGCCAGACCTGTCAACGCGGCAAGATGGCCACCGGCTGAGCAGCCAGCCATCGCCACGAACCTTGGGTCGCCGCCGAAATCTAGGATGTGGGCTCGCGTCCATGCCACGGCTGCGCGCACGTCGCGGATATGACGTGGCCACCTGTGCCGCGGGGCAACCCGGTACTGCACCGATACGCACACCCATCCTTGCTCGGCCAGCCGCGCCATCAGGCTGTAGCCCTGCAGCTGGCGTCCGCCGTGCAGCCAACCGCCGCCCGGGACAAACACCAGCACCGGCGCGGAGGCGTCGAGATCGCGACGTCGCCACACATCGAGAACCTGTTGCGGCGCGTCCCCGTAGCGCACTGAACTGCGATACAGGTAGCGGCTGCGCAATCCGCGGGCGCGCAGGAATGGGGCGTGGCGATCAGGTGCCGGCCACGACGCCACGGTCAGGCCAGGTTCCACCAAGCCTGTCAGCGCGACATCCGCTAGGGCCTGCAACTCGCCGGCCTTGGGCGGAACACGCGTACGGCCGCTGATCTGCTGAGCCGCACCATTCAGCCAGCCCGCCACCCCGGCCCCATTGCGCCGTACCCACGCCCCGGCAACCACAGCCGTGCCCAGTGGCTCGAAGCAACGGCCGATCACTGGCACCGCAGATGCGACGTCGGTGCACTTCAGCGCATAGTTGAAAGGGTCAATAGGGATGTGAGCGATTGGTTCGCGAAGATGGCGCAGCAGCGCCGGCAACGACGTGCGTTGAACAGTTGGACACCAACGAGTCAACGGTGAAGCACCTCATTTGAGCCTGCGTCGATGTTGACGTCAAGACTCTTGTTATCTGCAGTCCGTGCGTGTTATCTGCAGTCCGTGCGCTGGTCGCCGTCTCAGGCTGACGGTGCCGAAAGGCTGTCGGCTCCGACCAATGTACCCATAACCGGTCTCGGCCAACCCGACTTCTTCGTAAAGAGCGTTGTGCAGCCGCCATACGGGCATCTGCGCGTCTTCTGACCGAAAGTCTCGAGATGCCTAGCCGAGTATCGGGAACCGGCGTTGGCGGGCCAGCCGGTCCAACGCCGTCTGCATGACTGAGCGGACGTGCGCGTCGACCTTGTCTACGTCGGGTTCGTCACCGAACCGTGCGGCGACGTCGATGGGCTCCAACACTTCCATGATGATCTTCGCGGGCAGCGGCAGATTGGGCGGCAGCACGGTGGTCAAGCCAAACGGCAGACCAAAGGTCAGCGGCAGCGCCTTGAACCGGACCCGGTGAAGCCCGAGCCGTTTCGCCAGCGCGTCTCCGCGGGCGAGGAAGAACTGGGTTTCCTGCCCGCCGATCGACACCGTCGGGAGGATCGGCACACCGGTCTCCAGGGCGGTTCGGACGTAGCCGGTGCGGCCTTGGAAGTCGATGGTGTTGGCCGTTCGGGTGGGCCGGAATGCGTCGTAGTCTCCGCCGGGAAATACCAGCACCACGCCACCGGATCGTAGAGCTTTGGCAGCGTTGGCCGGGGATGCCTCGATGCCTCCGACACGCGAGAACAAGGTCCCCAGCGGGCCGAGCAGCACGCCGGTATGCGCCAGGATGTAAAGCGGGCGGTCGTATCCGAAGGCGTCGTAGAACGCCGGCGCGAAGATCAGCACGTCAGGGGTCAGCACACCGCCGGAGTGCATGGCCACCACTAGCGCGCCTCCGCTGGCAGGCAGCGATCCCAGGCCGTTTACCTCTGCCCGGAAATACCGTTTGACGACCGGCCCCACAGCGTTCTTGACCTGCCTGGTAAATACCGGATCCCACTTCGCGGTGTCCGCATCGTCGCTGCCGTTCATGGCGCCCCTTTGCGCTAGGCACGTAGCCAGCTAATGAACTCTCCCTTCGTTCTACGCCGTCCGCCGACGCCGAGCCGATGAACGACGTCGAACTGGACCGCAGGTTTAGGAGAACAAGGGGCCGCGCGTACGTGTCCGAGACAGAAACTAATCAATTTCGAATCGACGACTGCGCGGAGCGCTCGACGACAACGGGAGTTCCGGGCGTCATGGATCCACTGTCATCTGCGGCACCGATAACAGCGGCGTGCGCGTGTTGATGCCATCAACACCTTCGGCGTAGCCGCAGGTGATTTCGCGTACTTTCGCGTCGTTTCGCGTTGTGAATTCGGCTGTTTTCCCAGCTCAAGTCGGTTTTTTGACCTGGTTCGATTCCCGGCAGCTCCACAATGAAGGACGCTGGTCAGAGTCACAAGCTCTGGCCAGTTTTCTTTTGCGTCAACATCCCATGACCATCGGTCGGTTAAGCCCGCCGTGTGGCATCGCTCCGTAGTGGCACACGCAAGGGCGGCAGTACCTCGCGAAACGGGCCGGATGCCGCACAAAGCCTGTGCACGATGCTTCGCATCCGGCAGAGCTTCCTGGCCGAGCGCGTGCTCCCCGACGTCGGAATCGTCTGGGGAACACAATTTGTTGAGCCGCTTCGCTTCTGCGGGCTAGCTTTGCGCGTTTGCGATTCTATTGACGGGTGCGCCTACAGTGTTGATGCCATCAACACCTGTCGGTGTATCCGCAGGTCGCGGCACGTCGTTTCGCGTCGTCAAATCCGGTATTTTCGCAGTCCACGTCGTTTTATGCGCCTGGTTCGATTCCCGGCAGCTCCACCGGAGAAAGCTGGTCAGGGCCGCAAGCTCTGGCCAGTTTTCTTGTGCGTCAACATCTTTCACCTAGGCCTGCGCGACCCGTGGCCTGGGTGGCCTGGCTTTTCGGTCGGTCGCCTCGCGGATGTAGTCCCCGATCTGGCGCAGCGACCGGGTGGCCTCCGGCACCATCGGCGTGGCGATCTGGAACACGTGCATCTGGCCGGGCCACACCCGCAGCTGGACCGGTACTCCCGCTGCGGCCAGCCGCCGCGCGGCGAGCCGGGCGTCGTGCAGCAGGACCTCGGAACCGGATACATGGATCAGCGTGCGGGGCAGACCGGCCTCGATGTGGTCGAGCGGTTCGTAGATCTCCTCGGGGTGCCCGTCCACGATGTGACGCTGGGCCGCGCTGGCAATCAGGTCGACGAATGCGTCAAACGCCTTGGCCGGGAACATCGCATCGGTGCAGATGTTGGGGTGTGCCTGCTTGGGGGCCTTGGTGATCTGCATCAGCGGTGACATGCAGACGATGGCCGCGGGTTCCTCGCCTTCGTCGAGCAGCCTCTCGGCCAGCGCGAGTGACAGGTAGCCTCCGGCGGAGTCGCCGGCAAGAACGATCTGCTCAGGCCGGTAACCCCGGCCACGCAGCCACCGGTAGCCGTCATAGCAATCGTCGATCGCCTCACCGATGGAATGCTTGGGTAGCATCCGGTAGTTCATCACCAGCACGGGGGTATCGGCGTATTTCGACAACTTGGTGACGAGCCGGTCATGGGTATTAGCGCCACAGGTCAAGAAGGCGCCACCGTGCATGTACATCACCACGCGCCGGGTGCCGTCGGCAGCCAGTACGCCGGCGGCACGGACCAATCGCGCAGTGCAATGCGGCAACCGAATCGTGGCGCGAACGCTGCCGGGTGCGGGCGTCACGGCCCCAGCGGCGAAGTCGACGAGGCCCCACGGCCACGGCACATCGAGGAGGTAGCTACCAATTGTCAGGGCTGGCCGGATGGTAAGCCGAGCGGCGAGCCAGGCGAGTCGGCCAGCGACGCTGGCGTCATCCTCCACGATTTCCCGAACCATCCCTGAGCCCCGCCGGTCGAACATGACCGACGTTCGCCGGCGAGCCGGACCGGCAGCGTGTTCGTCGATGCGTTCATCAACGCGCTCACGGTCGCCAATGTCCGCGTCCGATCGGTCGCGTGCCGCACGCAGCGCATTACGCTCGCCGTCTGAGAGGCTGCCCGCCCGCAGCCGCTCAGTGACGGTTGTGCCCGGCGTCGATGGCCTGGTCGCGGCGTACATTCGACCTCCAGTAATGGATGAGGTGCCATACCGCATATCGCACTCTGCCAACTATCGCATACTTTCTGCATGTTTAACAACGATTCCCGTAACTTTCAGTATTGGAAGCGCGGGGGCCTGGCGCGACGATCACGTTGAACCGTCCTGAGTGTCACAACGCACTCGATCGTGAGGTGTCGGCCGAGCTCAACGCCGCGGTCAAGGAGATCTCCGTCGAGCGGGGCTGTCGCATCGTGATCCTTCGCGGGGCTGGTGACACGTTCTGCGCGCCGGGGATGACGTGAAGGAATTCAACAACTGGGAGCCAACGGATTTCATACCCGTTACGATCGCCGCTGTTGACGGCGTGTGCACCGGCTGTGGCCTGGAGCTGACCCTGGTGTGCGATTTCGTCGTTGCCACCAACCGTTCCCAGTGGGGATGTGGGAGATCAACTGGCACATCACTCCGGGTTGGCGTGGCACCGCGAAGATCGCCAAGTTCGCGGGGCGGCGAAAAGCCAAGGAGTGGAACCTCATCGGCCGTCTAGACCTTCACGCGAGACGCTCCGCATGTTCGCGCTAAACCCAAAACCTCGCCTGAAACCTCGCTTCGTATTGACAGTGCGTCAATACGATTGGGCCGGGCATTGCCCGTCAAACGGCGGAATTTTCTGCTGTGTCAAGAGAATTGGGGATATCGGCACCTGCAATTTACTTTCAATCGAGCGCCGACAAGCGCACAATGGTGTCGGCGGATTTCTCAACGAATTTTCACTCCTGAGACTCGGGACAGTCGTCTTTATGAGCTCTACGCCCTTTAGCCAGGACCTGAACGGGTTCGCCATCCAGCTCTGACCGTGATCGTGGAGTGCCGCCGGCCGCCATTCTTCGATCGCATCGCCCCGGCCGGCAGTCCGGGTCGGCTGGCGGCAATGACCCCTCTTGATCGGCGGAAGGGAAACGTATGCAACGGCTCAGCGGGCTGGATGCCAGTTTCTTGTATTTGGAAACGCCCTCACAGCCGTTGCACGTCTGCGCGATCTTGGAGTTGGACGCCGCGACAGTGCCCGGCGGGTACAGCTTCGCTCGGCTGCGCGAAGAGCTGGGCGCGCGGATCAAGTCGATCCCGGAGTTTCGGCAGAGATTGGCCGACAGCCGGCTGAATCTGGACCATCCGGTGTGGGTGGAGGACCACAGTTTCGATCTGGACCGGCATCTTCACCGCATTGGACTGCCGGCGCCCGGCGGGCGCGTCGAGCTGTCGGAGACCTGCGGGCGCATCGCCTCCCTGCCCCTTGATCGCGGCCAGCCTCTGTGGGAGATGTGGGTGATCGAGGGGATCGCTGGCACCGACGCCCAGGCGGGTGGGCGGCTGGCGGTGATGACCAAGGTGCATCACGCCAGCGTGGACGGGGTAGGCGGTGTGAACCTGCTGTCGCAGCTGTGCGGCACCGAACCGGACACGCCGGCGCCGAAGGCGGTGGACGGGCCGGGGGACACCAACTCGGTGGGAATGGCGGTGCGGGGCCTGGCGAAGTTCGTTGCCCGGCCA
>Ga0302177_10001141_pt1 | contig 19236 bp, 17 predicted proteins | sample I_Palsa_E1_2_FD_198780 | JGI IMG/M metagenome (GOLD analysis project Ga0302177, IMG submission 198780) | Peat permafrost microbial communities from Stordalen Mire near Abisko, Sweden - I_Palsa_E1_2 | ecosystem: Environmental > Terrestrial > Soil > Palsa > Peat permafrost | place: Sweden... | reverse complement strand
AGCCCAGGTCTCAAAAACGAGACCTGGGCCACCCACTCATCCTTCGTCCGCACTATTTTTATCCCTGGATGGGCCGTCGCCCATCGACGCTTCACTCACTTGACGTAGGTTTTTGCGGTTGATTGGGTACTTCCCTTTCCTTCCGGATTTGCGCTGCTGACTGTTGCTGTGTTGCTGATGGTTGTTCCTGCATTGGCGGTCACTTTCACGTAGATCTCTGCGAAGGCCGGCGTTGGTAGAGTCAAGGAAGGAACCGAACAAGTCACCGTGTTGCTGGCAAAGGTGCAGCTGCATTGTTTGTTTTTGCAGCTCGCCTGCTGGGCGGAAGCCTTCTCGAAAAAAACGCCGGGGGGAAGCGGATCGGTAATCGTAACCGAAGAAGCCGCCTGCTTGCCCAAATTGAAGACCGTAATGCTGTAGATTAACTGATCACCTTGTTTCGCGTAGGCCGGAGCAGTCTTCAGGATGGAGAGATTTGCCGAGGGCGCCGCAGCCACCACCTGGTACTTCACTGAGACAGGGGTTGCCGCGTTTCCAGCCGCGTCCACCGCCGTCACGGTGAAGGTTTGGGAGCCGGCCGTCGCAGTGTTCACCGGACTGCTCACGTTGCCCGTATTCAGCGTGCCTGCCGGGAAAGTCGCAGTGCCGCACTTGACAACTCCGGAGTTCACAATCGGCGAGTCGTTATCGGTGCAGCTATAAGTCGCGGTGACCACTTGACCGACCAGATAAGAGTTAGCTACTCCGTTGTTGGTCGACGGCGGAGGAGATAGCGTGGGCCCAGTGGCTACCACCGGATCCACCGTGTCTACGTTGATGGGGAAAGTGTAGAAGGCGGTGGACCAGCTTCCTCCGGACTGCAGGAACTTCAACTCTTCGGTGCCGGCACAGTCCTGGGCATAGTAATGCAACACGTAATTGCCGTCCGCCGAAACCGGAACACTTTGCGCCGCCGGGGTGAAGGCATTGGCCGGTGCACTGCCCTCGGGCGCAGGACAGGCGCCATTGTTCGTGAGTATGGTGTCGTTTGGAACTGGGGCTGGGGGCTGAGGTACGCTCGAAGCTTGGGAAATTCCGAAGGTGAGCGCCTCAATCGGGGCAGCAACAAAGTTGTTGCTGGAAGATATCGCGGGGGGCGTGCTGACGAAACTTACGGACGGGCTATGGGTATTGATCCAATTGCCGGGCTGCAACCCGGTCACCGAAACAGAGGTCAGGGGCTCGGGCACTGGCACAACAGTAATGAATGTGGAATTGGGACTTTGCCCTGATCCTCCGCTCCTATACAGTCCCGGACCGGAAAAGTTTACCAGCACGTTCTGCGGGCAAAGCTGTTGGGCAATGCCGGAGTTTGGATCGAACTTACATGACCCTCCGCCCCAGCCTTCCGCAGCCTCGAGGAAGCCCACTCCCTGATGGTAGGTCAGACCATTGGTTCCGCTTATATCGGGAAGGCTAAAGGCAGGTCCATCAAACGATTCCTGGAACACCTCGTTACGCTGCTGTGAAGCGGGACACAAAGCGCCGCTGTGGGCCGAATTACTGCCAACCTGGCAGGTAAGGGTGTAAAGCTTGCAGGCCGGCGAGCCGTTGACCAGTTCGCCGGAGTGGGTCAGGCAGTTTGCTGTCGCAAACGAAGTTCCGCTCACATATCCAGGAAACGCAGTTGGACTTAGAGGACTGTCTGCAGTCGAGGGCGTGGACTGGTTTGGGATGGACAGAGTTCCGGCATTCTGCGCGGCAGTCAGATCGTAGGTGAACAGAACCTCCTGGTTGGGCGTGGAGTTGAACGAGAAGTTTTGGTCCAATTGCTGGGGAGTCGGATTGCTCGACGAAATTGGATTACCAGTCACCTGGCCAGGGCCCGCAACCCCGGTCGAGGAGCAGTTGGTTACCAGGTACAGCGTGGAACTGGCGAGGTAGCCGCCTGGTTCCCCAAAAGCGCCACCGGTATCCGTCAGATCGATTTGAGCCTGCACGGGTCCGGGCGACAAGTAGCTGCTGATGTCGATGGGGGGCACCCCTCCGGTGCTTACGAAGCTATCCGGATCTTGCCCTGTCAAACTGCCGGCGCTGGCCTGGGTCTGGTAGCTGTTGGTGTAGCAGTTCCCGCCGCAAATATTGACCGCAGCCAGTTCTCCAACCGTGAGCGAGATGTAGTTGTCCACCAGCACGTAGCCGGTGCCATCCGTGGAGGACGAAATTGCGGCATGGGGGGACGAGGGGCAGCTGAGGTTGAGAATTGTGCTGTTGAAGGTATTTGGGTTAGCGGAGGTGGTGTCCGAATTGGAAGCCCTGACGTTGACTGGGCCGAAGAGCTGGATGGACTGAGCAGAGGCAGCGGAAGCAGTAGTTGCGATGCAGACGGCCGCAAGGCTCTGCAGGAGAACGGAACTCTTCATGATGAGGAAACCCTTTATTTGTTTTGTGGTCGGGCCCGGCGGCACGATTCACCCCAGGGGAGGATGGTTCAGAAGCCTTAGGGATTGTGCGATTCGACAGAGGTCCTGTCAACTAGAGATTGACGTTCGAGGGCTCTTCCTGAACCTGCATCAGCGAATCTTCTGTGAGCTGGTCGATGCCGCGGAGCTCGGGAAACAGGACACTCCAGATGCCGGTAACGGCCAGCGCCCCGATGCCCCCGGCGACCACAGCGCGCACGGCTCCCCACCACTGAGCGGTGACTCCGCTCTCAAATTCGCCCAGCTCGTTGGAGGCGCCGACAAAGAGCGAATTTACGGCGCTCACCCTGCCCCGCATGGAAGCGGGCGTAGCCAACTGCAGCATGGAGGACCGGATCACGACGCTGACCATGTCGGAAGCCCCCACCACAGCCAGCGCGGCGAGGGAGAGGGGCAAGCTGCGGGAGAGGCCGAACACAATGGTCGCGCTGCCGAAGATGGCGACCCCGGCAAACATCAATACGCCGGGACGGCGCAGCAACGGGCGGAAGGTCATCCAGATGGAAACAGCCAGAGCACCCAGCGCGGGGGCGGAGCGGAGCGCACCCAGACCCTGCGGCCCGGTGTGCAACAGATCGTGCGCAAAGATGGGCAGCAAGGCGGTGGCACCGCCTAACAGAACGACAAAGAGATCGAGCGAAATCGAGCCCAGCAGGAGCTTCGCTTTCCAGACGTAGCGAAATCCCGCCAAGATCACGTCGGTCGAAATGGCCCGGTGCTCCATGCGCCCGGGGCGGACGTGGAGGGAGCTGATCAAACCCACAAAGCCGAGGCCGGTGACCAGGGTAAACAGAAAAACGATGGGGGCGCCGTAGAGGCGTCCTCTGAGGGGAAGGGTGTAGAGCAGCCCGCCGATGGCCGGCCCGGCGATGTTGGCGATCTGGAACACCGTGGCGCCCCAGGTGATGGCGTTCACGAAATGCTCCGTGGGGACCAGGTGAGGCAAAAGCGCAGAACTTGCCGGTCCGCTGAACGCCCGTCCGAGGCCGATCAGGAACAGCACGGCGAAGATAGGTTCGACTCGATGCAAGCCCTGCAAGGCGAAAAGGAGCAGGGCCAGGGTGCAGAGAATTTGTAAGGTGTAGCAGACCAGGATCACGACGCGGCGGTCATAACGGTCAGCAACGTGGCCGGCGGGCAGCAGGAACAGGAGGCCGGGCAAAAAGAGAGTCAGCCCGGTATACCCCAGATCGAGCGCGCGGTGAGTGATTTCATAGACCTGCCAGGCTACGGCCACCGCCTGCGCCTCTGCGCCCATGATGACCATCACCCGAGCCAGCTGATAGCGGCGAAAGTCGCGATAGGCAAATGCTGCTGTACCTGCTGTGGGTGGGGCCATAGGACTGCTTTGGGAAAGGATATCGCAAGGGGGGAAATACGATAGGATGCAGGCATGTCCACCGGATCAGCAGCTCAGCCCGAGGTGAAAGTCGCTGATTCTCAGCCGACTGTGCCCGGCAACGAGAGCGGGGAAAAGAACAATCCTGACGCAGCCCTGGAAGAGTTATTGGCCGGCAATCGCCGGTTTACCAGCGGGCGGACGTCGTCTCACCGGCGCGATCTTGCCATCCTGCAACAGATGATGGAAAAGCCGGAGCCGTTTGCCGCGGTTCTCTCCTGTGCCGATTCGCGCGTGCCGGTGGAGGTGCTCTTCGACCAGACCATCGGACGACTGTTTGTCACCAGGGTTGCGGGCAATATTGTGACTACCGAGATTGTGGCCAGTCTCGAGTACGCAGCCGCGGTTCTAGGAACGCATACGATCCTGGTCATGGGCCATAGCCGATGTGGCGCGGTGACGGCTGCCATTCAGTCTTCGGATCAGGGGACAGCCGTTCCGGGGCAGATTAGTGCGCTGTTCCCCTATATCAGGCCTGCGGTAGAGCAAGCCGGCCCCGACGTGGAAGCCACCGTACGCGCCAATGTATTGGTTCAGGCCGCCAGGCTGCGGGATTCTTCGCCCTTGCTGTCAGGGTTGATCAAAGAGGGAAAGCTCAAGGTAGCGGCAGGGTATTTCGATATCGGCAGCGGTGCGGTGACCCTGCTGGACTTTGATGCGGAACGCGAATAGACATCCAGTACGCTTCTGTCTTTCTAAAACATTTCCAAGAAAGGACCGCTGACCGGAGATTTCTCCACTCCGCTGCGCTCTGTCGAAAAACAAGCTGCAACCTCCAGCCTTTGAGTGGGTGGCCCAGGTCTCGCTTTTGAGACCTGGGTTTCTCCTGAGAAATCGGTCCTACCGGAACACCCAGGTCTCAAAAGCGAGGACCTGGGCCACCCACTTAATATTCATCCGCGTCATTTTCATCTTCGAGAACGCTAGTTGCCGTGGAGGAAGGTGGCGTATTGCGTGTCGACGATGCCCAGATTTCGGGCCAAGCCTAGTTTGGCTTGATTGTGTTGGCTGGTGGTGGCAACCAGGTTGGTTTCGGCGTTGGCCAGCGTTGCCTGCGCTTGCACTACAGGGAGATTGTCGTCCACTCCGGCCCTAAACCGATCCGTGGTCTGCTCCAGTTCTTTGCGGGCCAACTCTACGTTGCTGCGCGCCACCCGCACCAATTCCGTGGCTGACTGCACATCGAGGATGCTATCTCTCAACTGCCGGTTGATCTGCTCTTTCAGAGCAGCCAACTGCTGGATCAGATTGGTGAGGTTTGCAGCGGCAACTCCACTGTCTCCGCGAAATTTGGCCTCTTGAAACAGTGGCAGATTCAACGAACCCCCAGCCACAAACGTTCCGTGGTAAAGACCACCCGTCACCCCCGTAACGCCATAGTTCCCCTGAAAATCGAGCGTAGGGAGCCGCTCCCACTTTGCCGCCTTGCGCTGCAATTGCGCCGCGCGGACCTGCGCCTGTAAACCCTGGTAGTCCTGCCGGCTGCGATAAGCCATTTCTTTGGCCTGGTCAATATTCATGACTGCCAGGTCGGCATAGGGTTGGGTGTCAGTGAGTTGGATATCCTGTTCCGCCGGTAACCCAATCTCGCGGTTGAGCGCAATCTTCGCCTTCCTGAAATTGACCTCAGCCGTGATAAGGGCCTGCTGCTGGGTCTGGTACTGTACCCGGGCTCTTAGCTCATCGAGGTTTGCCGCCACGCCCGCCTGGTGTTCAGCGACCGCCTGGCTGAGCAGCACGCGGTCGGCCTCGAGCAGAGCTTTGGCGTTATCGACCTGGGACCCCAAAGCCAACGCCTGCAGGTAGGCATCGCCAACAGTGAGCACGACCAGTCCCCGCGAAGATTGCCTACTGAAATAGGCGGCCACCACATTCGCCTTCGCCGCCCGGTAACGGTCGATGTTGCTCAGGCTGAATAGGGTCTGAGAGTAGTTCACCATGGCGTCGGTGACGTTGACCTTGACCACAGATGGAAACGCGGCAATATCCAAGCCGGGAAACAGGGGCCCGATCTTACCAAGGACGCTGCTGGAGAAACCGAGTGCTGCCAGGTTGATCTGATGAGCGCCCGAATCAGCCTGAGCCGTTACCGTCGGCAATAGGGGCTGCAGGCTCTCGAGCGATTGCGCTTTCGCGCTTTGTTCCTGCTCTTTGGCCTCGATCAGGGCCAGATTATGCTCAATACCCAGCGCGATCGCGTCATCGAGGGTCAGAGGCTTGACCCCGTCCGTCGGTTTGACGATGACTACGCTACCGTAATAGGGACTCTGCGCGGAACTCTGGTTGGCTGTTTGCGCTGGGAGCATGCCCGAAGACAGCAACACGGCCGCTGCCATCAGGGTCCGAATCGTCATTATCGGAGTCTCTTCCTTTCCGTTCAATCCTTTAGATCGAATCGGCCACGCCAGGTTGCCTAATTTTGGGGGCCTAATTTTTCGCATTGGCCGGAGCACTGGGGACAAAGCTCCCCTTAACTATCTTCGTCGACCTGGGCGTGTTTGTGGGTGGCGGCGATGACCTTTTCTGCGGCTACTTGCGGAACCACTTCATAACGGGTCATTTCCATGTGGAAGCTTCCCAATCCCTGGGTCAGGGATGTGAGGGTGGCGCCGTAGCTGAGCATTTCGGCCATGGGCACTTCCGCCCGGATGATGGTGGTGCCGCGGCCACTCCCCATGCCCTGTACGCGTCCCCGGCGTCCGGTCAGATCGCCCATAATTACGCCGGTAAAGGTCTCCGGCGCCTCAATCTCCACTCGCATGAGCGGCTCCAGCAGCACCGGCTTGGCCTGCTCCATGCAGTTGCGGAAGGCCCGCCGTCCGGCCAGCCGGAACGAGAGCTCATTGGAATCAACGTCATGGTAGCTGCCGTCGTAGAGCACGGCCCGGAAATCTACCATGGGAAAGCCGGCGAGCCAGCCGTGCGCCGCCGCTTCCTGAATGCCTTTTTCGACCGCAGGAATGAAGGTGCGCGGAATGGCCCCGCCGAAAATCTCGTTCGCGAACTCAAATCCTGAGCCCAACGGGAGGGGTTCGAGGCGAATCCAGCAGTCGCCGAACTGCCCGTGGCCGCCACTCTGCTTCTTGTGCCGGCCCTGGGCATCGGCACGGCCTCGGATGGTTTCCCGATAAGGCACCTTGGGCGCCTTGAGGGTGACTTCGGTGTGGTAACGGCGGCGCAGCTTGTGCACGATGGACTCGATGTGCGGCTGGCCCGAACCGGCAAGCAGGAATTCGTGAGTCGCGTCGTCCCGATAGAAACGAACCATGGGGTCCTCTTCCATCAGCTTGTGCACGGCCGGCGCCAGCTTTTCTTCATCCGCCCGGGTCTTGGGCTCGATGGCATAGGTGACGGCGGGCTCCGGCATGGTCACCGGGTCAAAATAGATTTCATGCCCGGCATCTCCCAGAGTGTCCCCGGTATAGGTCTCGCGCAGCTTGGCCACTGCCCCGATATCGCCGGCGTGAAGTTCGGTGATCGGCGTGGCTGTGCGTCCCTGCATGACGGTGAGGTGGGCCAGGCGCTCGGCGTTTCGATGGGTGTAATTGATAATTGCAGCGTCGGTTCTTGCGATTCCGGAAAAGACCTTGAAGAAGGAAATTCTTCCCGCAAACGGGTCAGACATGGTCTTGAACACGTAAAGAGACAACGGCTCGCAATCGTCTACCTTGCGCAGCACCATCTCGGCATCCGGAGCCGATTCGCCGGCGCCGTCCTGGTTCTGGCTTCCACGGTGCACGGCGCGTACCACGGCCGTTCCCCGGGCAGCCACGGGAACCCGCTCCACCGGCGCTGGAGCGTATAGCTGGAGAAAATCCAGCAGATGGTCAGTGCCTACGTTGCGCAGCCCGCTGGTATAGAGCACGGGAAAGATGCGATCTTCCCGGATGGCCTCGTGCAAGGCGACGATCAGGTGCTCCTCGGGGATGGTTCCCTCGCGGAAAAATTCTTCCATCAGCTCATCTTTACCCTCGGCCACCAGTTCCACCAGTGCCTGGTGGGCAGCCGTGGCATCTTCGCGAAGGCGCACAGGAATCTCTGAAAGACGTCCGGCGCCCGTACCATCGGGCTCATAGACGAAGGCTTCCATGGTGACCAGGTCTACGACACCGCGGAAATTCGCATTGCTTCCATTGCCCTCGAGAATGGGCAACTGCACGGGGACCACCTGGCGGCCAAATGCTTCGCACAATGCGTTGATCGTGCGCTCCCGATCGGCGCGGGGATGATCCATCTGGTTAATCACGATGGCGCGGGGCAGATTAAATTCTTCGCCGAACTTCCACACTCGCCGGGTCATGGCCTCGACGCCACAGGCGGCGTTGACAATCAGCAGGGCAGCTTCGACCGGGAGCAGTGCTGCGCGTGCCTCGTGCACGAACATGGGAAAGCCCGGAGTATCTACAAAATTGATCTTCAGGTTGCGCCATTCCGCGAACGCCAATGCATTCTGCATGGTGGTGCGGCGGGCGACATCCTCTTCGTCATATGCGGTGACGGCGCTACCGTCATCCACGCGGCCTAACCTTTCGGTCATCCTGGCGGCCTGCAGAAGCGCGGAAATCAAAGTGGTCTTTCCGCAGTGCGCGTGACCCACCAGGGCCACGTTACGAATGTCTTGTCCTTGATAGGGCTTCAATGAACGATTCATCCGGGACATCTCCAGTTACGAGTACGCGCCGGAAGCGCGTCACCAACGGCCACGGACCGGCGAATGCGAAGAATTCCATGGCAGACGAGCGGCCTGCTCTTTTGAGGGAACCGAGTGTAGCACAGTGTTTCGGTTCTTACTTTCCTATCGTTTGGTCAGGTCAGCGCGCTGCCGGCGCAGGTTCCAGGCGAAGATTCCCACGCGCAGGATCAGGATGATCAGCAACGCGACCGCCAAAGCTACCGATTGGCCGTGGACTCCTCTGCGAAGGAGATAACCCAATGCTCCCAACACGGCTACTACGAACGCCACGAACGTTAGCCACTCGGCGCGATTCTTCATTAAGTTCCCTCAGTCCCTTCGTGCCAGCCGCACGTAAATCACGATGGCCGCTCCTGCAAAAACGCCCATCGCGATCATGGAGCTTACCTGAAAGCGAAAGAGCACTGAGCCCGCAGCGGATACGCGTACCGCCGATAGCAGGGCTTCCAGCAGAACAAACACGCCAAAAGCAGCCGCGCTTGCTCCGGCCAGGCTGATTACGATCTTCCAAGTCGCTTGTCGCATTGCCGCCGGAAGCCTGCATCATAACAGCCGCCACCCGTTACAATTAAGTAGAGGAAATATGCACCCTATTCCACCAGTTACCGGTTCAAGCAAGCAGGGGAAAAAGCTCGCCGTAGGGGCATTGCTGCTGCTTAGCGCTCTTACGGTTCGGTTTGCCGGGGCGCAGCAGACCACGACGGTCCATGACCCCGCGGCGCTTAAGCCACCACCCGGCTCTCACGTGGCGATTGTTGAGTTCGAAGATTTGGAGTGCCCGGATTGTGCCCGCGCCAATCCGTTACTCAAGGATGCTGCCGCTCAGTACCATATTCCCTGGGTGCGTCATGACTTTCCGTTGCCCTTTCACGCCTGGAGTTTCGATGCGGCGGTGTACGCCCGCTGGTTCGACCTCAAGTCAAAAAAGATTGGCGATGAATTTCGGGATTCCGTGTTTGCCAATCAGAATTTGATCGATGCTGCGGGTGAGACTTCCCCGGAGACTCCGGCGGGGCCCACCACGGCTGCTGCGACCGCCATTCACAATTTCGCCGAGAAATTTGCCCAGGAGCATGGGTTGGCGCTTCCGTTTGTCGTTGATCCGCAAAAGAAATTGGCGGCGGAAGTGCAGGCGGATATTGATCTCGGCAAGCGTATAGGCATCGAGCACACGCCTACGATCTGGGTGGTGACCAGCAAGACGAATGGAGTTCCGTTTGTGGAGGTGGTCGACCGTCAACGGCTTTATCAGATCATTGATCAGGCTTTGGCCGAAACCAAGGGCCAGGGTGCACCTGCTCACAAGGGGACTGGGGAGTAGGTCGAACGGTGGTCTTTGGACTTTTGCGTATCCCACCCTTCGCAAAGAGCGCGAAGGATGGGGCACCCGCCGATGGTGGCTGGGCAAGAAACCGCAGGTCCCTCCACTGCGCTTCGCTCCGGTCGGGATGACAATTCCTTTGTGGCCGTGAGAGCTTCACAGGTAAGTAACTTGACCTCTGGAAAGGAATTGTCATCCCGACCGGAGCGAAGCGCAGTGGAGGGACCTGCGGTTTCTTCCAGGGGCTGTAGAGCCCGAATCAGGTCTGGATGTTGATGAGCTGGGTGGGCGTCGTTTGGCGAGTTTGCGGCGAGCGCCAGTGATCGATGTAGGAGATCTGGTGCACACAGGAGACAGTGCAGTGCGGGGCGCAGGTTTTCTCCGTCAGGTATTCGCGCTTAAGGTCGGCTTTACTGTATTGAGCCAGAGGAACCCCTGGGAAGCCGCGCTGCTGAGAGCAATAGTGCACCAGCCCGTCTTCACAGATGTACAGAAAGCGTGAACCGGCACGGCACCGCCAGTCGTTCGGCTCCGCATTGGCAATCGCTTCCTGAAATTTGTTGAAGCGCGAATAATTCTTCTTTGCCATGCCGGCCATCTCATAATAGACACGCCGTTCTTCGTCCTGCAAAGCCTTTAGCTGGCCTTTTCCGTCGTGAATAATGCCGATGGTCGAAGTAAACCCCAGCTGCAAAGCCCGTTTGCCAATGACCAGGGCATCCTGGGGATTCCTGATGCCGCCGCCGACCACGGAGTTGATGTTGACGTGGAACTCGGCATGCTGCGAGAGGAACTCCAGCTTTTTATCCAGGACCTTCAGGCTCTTCTTGGAAATGTCATCCGGCTCGATGTTGTCGATGGAGATCTGCATGTGGTCGAGACCGGCGCGGTTGAGGCGCTCGATCCGATCTGGTATGAGCAGATAGCCGTTGGTGATCATGCCGGCCACGCGGCCATGATGACGGATGCGGGCAACGATTCCGTCCAGGTCGGGATGGGTCAGCGGCTCTCCACCGGAGATGGTGATGATGCTCGCGCCGAGGAAAGCCAGATGGTCGATACGGCGCACCATCTCGTCCAGTGGTACTGGGTTCGAGACCTTGTCGTACTCGTTGCAGTAAGCGCAGGAGAGATTGCAGAATCGCATGGGCACGATTTGCGCCATGACCACGTGGCGCGTGGAAGCCAAAGCGTGGCCAACCACCGCCAGCTCACGCACTTTGCGCGTTGCCGCCTTGGCTCGGCCTCTCCAGCTGTCCTTCTTGCGCTTGGGCTGCATCTGGTCTATTCAACCACAGCGCAGCACGGGGCGCGAGTACCCAGGAAGGAGTGGGGTGGATCGTGCGCTGAGCTGTGTTTTAGAGCGGGTGGATGGACGGCTTACTTCTTCAGCTTTCCGGCGCTCATGGTCAGAACCTGCTCCTGCTTATTGCGCATGACCGTCACCTGCACCAGCTTCCCGCGGTGACGGCGGAGCGCCTTGACCCAGTCGTTGTGGCTGGTCATGGGCTGCGAATCCACTTTGGTCACGACGTCTCCGGCCTTGAGGCCGGCCCGCGCCGCCGGGCTTTGGGAATCCACGCTTTCCACCAGTAGTCCTGTCCCGCTGCGCACGCCGAAGTAGTCAGCCAATTGCGTCCGCACAGGGTTCACGTCCGCGCCGACATACAGGCCCTTGGGAATCATGCTGTCCAGGAAAGCGGCGCCAGCGGGTGCGGGGTTTCCGAGAAAGCTCTCTCCGCCTCTTGCCGCGGGAGCCGGTTGGGGCACGCTATAGTGCTGTAACCAGGCCTGCGGTCCCAGGGCTGCCTTATCGCAAAGCTGGGCGGTCACATTCATCTGACTGCCGTCTCGGCTAATGAGAAAGGTGACGGTACGCCCGGCGGGCATATCGTCCAGCCGATGGCGCAATTGGTCAACGGTGTCAAAGGATTGGCCGTCGAGCTGAAGAATAACGTCGTGGATCTTCATACCGGATTTGCTGGCCGGGGCATCATGGTCCACCGTGATCACTTCTGCTCCGTGGGTGTCTTTCAACTTCAGCGCAGTGGCGCGGTCGGCGTCTACTTCCTTGAAGTTCACTCCCAGGTAGCCCTGGGAGGTGTAAAACAGAAACTCCGCGCCCATGGGCAAGTTCAACGGAGCGCCTAATGCTGGACTGGAATAAGCGGTGAGCAAACCGCTCAGGACCACAGCCAGCGAACCTAACATCGGAAAGTACTTCATTGGAGATCTCCCCCAGGCCTACCCAACAGCTAAGACTTGCGTCCAGTCAAAAAGTCACTTCCAAAACTACTGGATTTGAAGCGGCTGATCCAAGACTTTCTGGGAGACTGTCCGAATATGAGGATTATCGTCTTCCGATGCAACAGTGTGCAGAACCTGGCGGACGCTGCTATCGGCCTCGACGGGTTGGAGCAGGTCGATCGCCTGCGAGCGAACGCCGGCGTCGGAGTCATCCATCAGCGATTCCAGCACCGCATCCCGCACCCGCATGTCTTCGGCGACATAAGGTTTAAGGCCGTCCAAAGCTTTTAGCCGGACGCCCGCATCTTTGTCGTAGCGCAGGGCCACGAGCAGTGCGTTGCGGATCGGACCATCCGCGCACTGATGCCCGGCCAGGCATTCATCGGCCAGCAGGCTCACAGATTTTTGCGCCACCACGGGGTTCACCTGGCTCTCTGCCCCCAGCAATAACAACTGCCGGATCTGCAGATCATCCAGGGAGCCGTGGGTAGTTTCCGGAACCAAGCGGTTGAAGTGGATTTCTACGTTTTCAGTGTTAGGTTCACGGACGATACTGCTGACGTTTACGATCCTTGCGGGTCCGTCAATTGCCGGTAACATCCCGACCCCGGTATGCCCATGGGCGGCAAATCGATAGCCGCCGATGGCTCCGGAGCCCAAGCCCAGGACCAGCAGCGCGGAAGCCGCAACGGGCGCCCGGCCGAGCATGGCGACGCCTCGGAACATTGACTCCTGGATGCGGGTGAGCCAGCTGGCGCGCGGCATGTTTTCCAGCGCTTCTTCGAGCCTTAAGCGTGCTTGCGCCAGTAAATTTGCGGAAGGCTCTTCGCTGGGCGCGAGCGCCATCGCCTGTTGCAGGGCCTGGACCGCCGCCAATTCCTCCTGGCACCGCTTGCAGGCGCCCAGGTGACCTTCCAGCATATGACACTGATCGTCAGGAAGCTCACCATAGGCCAGGAGAGCTATCTTCTGTTGAGCCAGTTCACAATCCATTTGTAACCTCGCCTCACCGAATTGCCGCCAGATTTGATCTTAGTTTTCTTGTCGCACGGAAGAGCGTGTTCTTGGCGGTCTCTTCCGTGGTGTTCAACATTTCACCGATGGTCCGTAATCTCAGGCCCTGGTAGTGCTTTAGTTCAAAAACCATGCGTTCCCGAGGAGTTAAGTGGCTAAGTGCCTCCTGGATTTTCTCTCCCAGCAGCTTGCGCTCCAATTCCCGTTCCGGGTTAGCCATGGAGCGATCGTCGGAGATATTGCTGAGCAGATCCATCTCCCCACCGCTGGAATCGACCACCACCGATTGCTCTTCACGCCGGGACTTTCGGCGGCGCAGGTGATCGAGGCAAAGGTTGGTGACGATGCGGTAGATCCAGGTATAGAAAGAGCATTCGAAGCGAAAATTTGCCAGGTAGCGGTAGGCCTTGAGGAAAGCCTCCTGGTGGATGTCCTGCGCGTCCTGTTCGGAACCGGTTAAGCGCAGGGCCAGACGAAGGACAGGCTGGTCATATTGGCGCACCAGGGCTTCGAAGGCAGTTCGCGAACCTTTTTGGGCTTCGCGAATCAGCTCGGTCTCGGTCGCGCGACCCCATGCTTCGCTTGCCATGCCTGTTGTGGATTGTACCGTTCGCTTTGGAGCCCAGGCAGAGCTCCCAGCTTTCATGGATCCTTGCGAAGTGAGGCGCAGCGCGTCCGCCGGCATGATGACTCCCAGATACCACTGAACTGCAATCCTAAGACGAAAAGGGGGGCGGTTTGGTGAGCAAGTTTTCGGTAGACTCAGCCTATGTCTTCCCCACTTTTTGACTCCGGCGACGAGATTGTTGCGTATTGCGATGGCGGGTCTCGCGGTAACCCCGGTCCGGCCGGCTTCGGCGTTTATATCCAGGATTCGGGGGGCAAGGTTTTGGCCGAATTAAGCGAGTTTCTGGGTGCGCATACCAATAATTTTGCCGAGTATTCGGCGCTGCTTGCGGCGCTCGAATTTGCTATCAATCACGGCCACAAGAGTTTGCGGGTCGTCTCCGATTCAGAGCTCATGGTGAAACAGATGAAAGGCCAGTATCGGGTGAATAGCCCGGAACTTCGTCCTCTTTATGAGGAGGCTCGCAAGCAGGTCCCGAAGCTCGACCGCTTCCAGATTCAACATGTTCTGCGGGAGAAGAACCGGCATGCCGACCGGCTGGCGAACCTGGCCATGGATCGCGGCATGGGCAGGGCTCCGGCTGCTAAGCCGGCTCCGGCCCCACCGGCGGCGCCAAAGGCGGCCATGCTTCGCGGCTTCGTAAAGGGTGGGGTTGTGCATGTCCTGGGCGGAGACTTGCCCGACGGGATTTTCGTTAAGGTCATCCCGGAGTGATTTGGGGGTTGGGCGCCAAAGGGTCGCGTGGAGATCTCAAAAACAGCCCTGCGCGGAAGGGATGGTTCATCCGGGTCGCTTCCCAGGAAGGATTTGCGAGGGCCGCAGGGCGCACTGCAGATCCCTACGCTGCGCTGCGGTCCGGATGACAAGGGGAGAGGGGTAGCTCAGGTTGGAGTTGTTAGTGGATGGAGAAACAGCAGGTCGCTTCTCGTCCTCAAAATGCCTATTCAGCTTTAGCTGGCGAGGGCGGCCTTCACCAGGTCGCTTACCACGCGGCCGTCTGCTCGCAGGCCGGTGGCTTGAATGCGGGCCTGGACTGCCTTCATGACCGTGCCCATATCCTTGGGTCCGAGTTGGGTTCCCTGGCTTCGCAGATCGGCAAGCGTTGTGGTGACCAGCTGTCGCAGCTCGTCATCGCCGGCCGCCTTCGGCATGTATTCCTCGATCACCACGATCTCTGCGGCTTCTTTTTCAGCCAGCTCCGGCCGATTTCCCTTGGTGAATTGCTCGATCGAGTCTCTGCGCTGCTTGATCAAGGTGGTCAATACCTGGAGTGCCTGAGCGTCGGTCACCGGGGAGCGTTGGTCTATCTCCTTATTCTTCAACGCTGACACCACCATGCGCAGAGTGGATAACCGCTCCACCCACCGTTGCTTCATGGCGCTAACCATATCTTGATGAATCTTCTCGACCAGGCTCATACGCCGACTTTATTACAATAGAGGGATGATCCGTAAGACGCGCTTATTTACTCCCGGCCCGACGCCGCTTCTGCCCGCTGCCCAGTTCGCCATGGCCGCAGCCGATATACACCACCGCACGCCAGAATTTCGCGCTCTCTACACCAAGGTGCTGCGCGATCTAAAGACCTTTGTGGGAACCAAGAACGATGTCATCCTGCTCTCCTCTTCGGGGACCGGGGCGATGGAAGCATCGGTTTCGAACCTGACGTCGCCCGGGGATCGGGTACTGGTGCTTACGGCAGGCAAGTTCGGCGAGCGCTGGGTGAGCCTGGCCAAGGCATTCGGGTGCGACGTGGATGTGATCAGCGCGCCCTACGGACAGACCTTCGATCTGGAAGAAGTGCGCAAGGCCCTCAAGATTGAGACCCGCGCGGTGTTCATGCAGGCAACCGAAACCTCGACCGCTGTGCGGCATGATGTCCGCGGGGTGGCGGAAGTATTGAAACAGAGCGGCAAAGACGCAGTCCTGGTGGTGGACGCCATTACCGGCCTGGGAACCACGCACATCGATATGGATGGCTGGGGTGTAGACGTGCTGATCGGCGGATCGCAGAAGGCAGTGATGATCCCACCCGGCCTGTCGTACCTTGCGGTCAGCGATCGCGCGTGGGACCTGATGGAAATCAGCCTCAATCCGCGCTACTACTTCGATTTGCGTAAGGAAAGAAAGAATGCGGCCAAGGGGGAATCCGCCTACACGCCTGCGGTGGCGCTGATCGCTGCGTTGGGTGCGGCGTTGGACTACATCGCTGGTCAGGCCGACGGCGACCTGGCGCAAGGTCGAGCCAAGCTGGTAGAGAACGCGGAAACCTGCGCTGCGATGACTCGCGCGGCGGTGGAAGCGCTGGGCTTGAAACTGTTCGCTCCGGAAGCTCCGGCTGCCGCCGTCACCGCTGTGCTGCCTCCGCCGGGCATGGATTCCGGTGCTTTCGTGAAAGAGCTGAAGAGCCGCTTTGCCGCCGTGATCACCAACGGACAGGGTGAGATGAAGGGCCAGATCTTCCGCATCGCGCACCTGGGATTTTTCGACTACATGGACACCATTGCTTTAGTCGGCGCTCTGGAACAAGTAGCGCATGCACTCAAGCTCCCTGGGTTTGCCTTTGGTAAAGCGCTGATCGCTGCGCAGAATGTTTTCGCTTCTCGATCCCCCGATGAGGCAGCGAAGCGAGATTTTACCATGGCAGGTGCTTCCCTTCCCACGCGCTAGAGCCCTTAGGAGAACGATGAAGATCGTATTGGCAGAGAAAGTCTCGCCCGCAACCCTTGCTGTGTTTGCGGGCGAGGCCGGTTGGCAGGTAGTGACGCACGATCAGATCAAGAATGGGCTTGCGGCGGAATTGAAAGACGCCGATGCGCTGGTGGTTCGTTCCGCCGTGCAGGTGGATGAAGCGCTGTTGGAGTCGGCTCCCAAAGTGCGGGTGATCGGACGTGCCGGCGTTGGAGTCGACAATATCGACGCCGATGCGGCGACACGGCGCGGGATCGTGGTGATGAATACGCCCGGCGCCAACGCCATTGCCGTGGCCGAATTGACCATCGGACTCATGCTGGCGCTCGCGCGCCAATTGCCACGGGCGAACTCATTGCTACATGCCGGCAAATGGGAGAAGAAGTCGCTGCAGGGCTCCGAGCTTCGCGGTAAGCAACTGGGCATCCTCGGTTTGGGACGCGTGGGGCTGGAAGTTGCGCGGCGGGCCAAGGCCTTCGGGATGGAGCTGCTCGGCCATGATCCTTTCGTTGCGCCCGCGGTGGCGCGGGAAAACGGCGTGCGCCTGTGCTCGGTGGATGAGTTATTCCGGACCGCCGATTTCCTTACGCTGCACGTGGGCCTCACGCCGCAGACCGCCGGAATCATCAACGCCAAAACTTTGGCCACGATGAAGAAGAACGTGCGCATCGTTAACTGCGCCCGGGGCGAACTGATCGACGATGCAGCCCTGGTCGAGGGGTTGCGTTCCGGCCAGATAGCGGGAGCCGCGCTCGACGTGTTCAGCCAGGAGCCGCTGAAGGATTCGCCTTACTTCGGCCTGGATAATGTGATCCTGACCCCGCACATCGCCGGTTCTACGAGTGAGGCGCAGGAAGCGGTCGGCATTCAGATTGCCATGCAGGTGAAGGAGTACCTCAAGTTGGGGGTGGTGCAGAATGCGGTCAACCTGCCCTCCATGACGTATGAGGAATATCAGGAACTTTCGCCGTACATCCTGATGGCCCAGCGGCTGGGCGCTTTTCTTTCTCCGCTGGCTGCAGGCAACCTGGAAAGCATCCATATTTCCTACAGTGGAAGACTGGCGCTGGGCAAGACAGAGTTGGTGCGCAACGCAGCCATCCAGGGAGTGCTGATTCACTCCGATGCGGTGAACCGCATCAATGCACTTTCCGTGGCCGGCGAGCGCGGCATCCGGGTCCACGAGGAAAAGAAAGAGGAAGGATCGGGAGGAGCGGGAACGGTGCTCAAGATGAGCTTGCATACCGCTGCTGGAGATACGACCGCGAGTGCCACAGTGCTGCACGGCAGCTCGCCGCGGTTGCTCTCCTGCGATGGCATCGATATCGAAGCCCCGCTGAACGGCACGCTCTTGTTCATCCGCAATCTTGACGTTCCCGGTGTGATTGGACGTATCGGCACCATTTTGGGCGAGCATAAAATGAATATTGCGAACTTCGCACTGGGGCGAAGCCATCGTACGGGCCAACACAATGCGCTTGCGGTGGTGCAAATTGATGGCCGTGTCACACCTGCTGTTCTGGGTGCATTGGAAGCCACCGAGGCCATTACCCAGGTTCGCCTGATCGAACTGGCCGATCGCCAGCCTGCACCTTCAGCCACCGAATGAAAAAGAATTGAAGGAGCGCGCAGATGCCGCTATACGAGTACAAATGTAAGAAGTGCGGACACCGATTTGAACGAATTCAGACCTACTCTGCCGAAGATGCGAAGGAATGCCCGGTGTGCCAGGGCGAAGTAGAACGGTTGATTTCCGCGCCGGCGGCGCACTTTAAAGGCTCGGGATTTTATTCGACGGACTATGCAGCCAAACCTTCTGCTTCGGGCAAGAGCCAGGATGGCGGTAGCGGTTCTGACAGCAGTTCGGCTGGTTCCGGAGATAAGGCAGCAGCCCCGAAGACGGATAGCGCTCCCGCCGCATCCACGCCTTCTGCCAAGTCGGAATAAGTTGCGATGCTGCGGGAAAAGTCGGGACCGGACAAGAAAGATGTACGACGGGGTCCCGCAGGGGCTAAAGCCCAGATCTTTTTTGGCCCTCAACGGCACGACCAAAGTCGTGCCCTGATACAAAACTCGGTTCTCTTGCAAACTCTAAACCCGTTTCGCGGTTGGAAGATTGCGTACACCCAGGCTAAGGAGGCTGCGGAAAAAGTCGCTGCTTCCGGTAGATCGCGGCCCTCAGCGGCTAAAGCCGGATTCACTTCAGAGCAGGGATGTACGGGCTGAAGCCCGTACCCTTCAAAACAGAGTTTTTCGCAGCCTCAGCGGCTGGCGGCTGTGGTTGCGGGCAGGATCTCGGAGACATCGACCCATTGCGTTGGGTATTCGCCGGTGTAGCAGGCAGTGCAGTAGTGATTGCCTTCACCCCCATCGCAAGCCTTCTCCAATCCATCGAGAGAAAGGTAGCTGAGAGAGTCTGCTTCGATGTATTGCCGAATCTCCTCAACCGAAGCGTTGGCGGCAATCAACTCGCTCTTGTTCGGAGTGTCTACTCCGTAATAGCAGGGCGAGATGGTTGGCGGACAGCTGATGCGTAAATGGACTTCCTTCGCTCCGGCAGCACGCACCATGCGCACGATCTTGCGGCTGGTGGTGCCGCGAATGATGGAGTCGTCGATCAGAATGATGCGCTTGCCCTCAAGCAAATTGCGCACCGGATTCAGCTTGAGCTTCACCCCAAAATCGCGCACGCGCTGCTCCGGCTCAATGAACGTGCGCCCCACATAGTGGTTGCGGATGAGCCCGAAGTTGAAAGGGATTCCGCTCTGCGCTGCATATCCC
>Ga0302177_10001140_pt1 | contig 19240 bp, 19 predicted proteins | sample I_Palsa_E1_2_FD_198780 | JGI IMG/M metagenome (GOLD analysis project Ga0302177, IMG submission 198780) | Peat permafrost microbial communities from Stordalen Mire near Abisko, Sweden - I_Palsa_E1_2 | ecosystem: Environmental > Terrestrial > Soil > Palsa > Peat permafrost | place: Sweden... | reverse complement strand
GATGCTCTACGGCGTCCGCCGCGACCTCCAGCGTCGTCTCGCCGCCGAGGGCTTCGGCGTCCGCGTCTATGTTCCCTTCGGCCCCGAGTGGTATCCCTACTTCATGCGCCGCCTCGCAGAACGCCCAGCCAACGTAATCTTCCTGGCCAAAAACTTCTTCAAAAACTAGCCTCTTTTTCCGCCGACCAACGGGAGGCCCCAAGCACCTCACTCACCAAGACTGGTATACAAGTCACGAAGTGACCGCCCCACGCGCAGTGGGCCCGTCCGGCAGGACACAAGCGCAGTGGCCCGTCCGGCCGGACAAAAGGAATCTGATCTTGTCATCAATCAATCGGCGTCAGTTCACCTACGGCCTGATCGCAGCCTCTCAATCCATCCCAAGGTTGACCGCACAAACACAAGCGGCCCCGCACAAGCCTATGCTCCAGCTCCAGCAGGAGTTCCTAGACCTCCGCTTCGGCATGTACCTCCACCTCAACATGGCTACCTTCGAGCAGCGCGAGTGGGGCGACCCCAAAGCCTCGCCGCAACTCTTCAACCCCGCGCATCTCGACACCGACCAGTGGGCGCAGGCCGCTCGTTCGGCCGGCATGACCTATGGCTGTCTCTCCACCAAGCATCACGACGGCTTCTGTCTCTGGCCCACCGCAACCACCAGCCCAAGCGTCAAAGACTCTCCCTTCCCCCACGACATCGTCCGCGCCTACGTCGACTCGTTCCGCCGCCACGGACTCAAGACCTGCCTCTACCTCTCCATCTTCGATCTTCGCGCCGATATCCGGCCCTATCAGATCACTCCCCGCAAGGTCGAGTTGATCAAGGCACAACTCACCGAGCTCCTCACCCACTACGGCGAGATCACAGCCATGATCTTCGACGGCTGGAACGCCCCCTGGACGCGCATCACCTACGACCAGCTTCCCTTCCGCGAGATCTACGATCACGTCAAGCAGCTCCAGCCCAACTGTCTGGTCACCGACTACAACGCCAGCCAGTATCCAGGCTCCGCGCTCTACTACACCGACATCCGCCAATACGAGCAGCACGCCGGCCAGAAGATCCCCGCCGACAGCCTCGTTCCCTCCCAATCCGCCACCACCCTCCAGAGCGAATGGTTCTGGAAGCGCGACTACCCCACGCAGGAGCTTCGTTCCGCCCGGCAGATCGTCGACGAGTGGCTCATCCCCTTCAACCAGGGACACTGCAATCTGATCCTCAACGTCGCGCCCAACACCGACGGACGATTCGATGAAAACGCCATCAGCCGGCTCGCGGAGATCGGCCAGCTGTGGAAGCACCCAGGCCCAGCTCCCCGCCTGCAACCCTCGGTGGCCATCACCACACCAAACCTCGCCTTCGCAAAGCCGTCCTTCGCCAGCAGCAGCCCCGACACCATCGGCCCCGACCTCGCAAACGACAACAACTTCGACAGCTATTGGATCTGCGACGAAGGCGACACCTCGCCCTGGCTTGAAGTCGCGTTCGAACGACCAACCACCTTCAACGCGATCTCCATCGTAGAACCCCGCTTCCTCCAGCAGTACGGACCAGACAGCAGAATCTCCTCCTACCGTCTGCAACTCTGGGAGTCCGGAAAGTGGACCGACATCCTCAGCGGTCGAACCCCCTCCACGTTCCAGCTCCATCAGTTTCGCCGGGTCACCGCACAACGCGTTCGCCTCACCCTCGAAGGCGTCGGCCGCCCACTCGGGATAGCCGAATTCGGAATCTACAACGAACCCATCACAACCTGAACCGCACCTGGAACAGCGCCGCAGCTGGTGTAGAGTCGTCTTGGCCTTTTATTTGTCATTCCCGAAGGGAATCTGCGTTTGCAGTCTCTACACCATCAGGCAAAACTGCCATAGGGCGGCCCGCCCGAAAAATAAAGTTGAAAAACGTGGCGTATTTTTCGTTGTCAAAAAACGACGTCTTTCTCACCACGTTTACCACGCAATCCACCACGTTCTCACCAGCAAAAAACCACGTCCAGCCACCACGTTTTTCCAAAACACCCCTCAAAAACCTCAGCAAAAACAGCAAAACCCCGGGTCTCCCCGGGCCATTTTTTTTCTTCAACAAAATCCAAATTTAACGCGAAGCCGACTGAGTAGGAACAGGCTCGGCCAGCAGCTTCTCCACCAGCTCCGTAGTCTCCTTCACCAGAGCCTCATGCGCCGGAGGATTAGCCGGCCCGGCGAACCCCGCATGAACCTCCCTAACCCGTCCATCGCGCCCGAGAAAGAACGAAGTAGGCCAGCAGTTCAAGTTCACGCCCTGCGGAATCTTTTCATTCAGCTGCTCCGTCTCACCTGCCACCAAAACCGTGTAAGTAAGCCCATATTTCTCAATAAAAGCCCGCAATCTCGTCGGATCCTTCAACTGATCCGCCTCTTCAAACGACAGATTCACAACCTCCAAACCTTGACCATGAAACTGCTTATAGAGACTCTCCAGCAAAGGCGCTTCATCATGGCAGTTAGGGCACCACGACCCGCCAATCGCAACAATCACAACCTTCCCATCAAACTGCGGATCGGTATTGGAAACCAGCTTCCCGCTCAAATCCGGAAAACTAAAAGCAAACCGCTCAGAAGGATCTTTCACCGTGGTCTGCTGCGTAGGATCCGTCATCCCGGGCAGCGCTGCAGCCCGCGCCTGTGCAGGCCTGCGAGCAATAAGGTTCTGCTGCTCATTCACATCCGCCCGCAGCATATTCGAAACTAGCAAAGTCCCATCCGTCTGAGGCACCACGCTATAAAGCGCAGGCCCTGCAGCAGTGAAATGACCAATCACATACCCATGCCCATTCCACTTCCCGTAGAGCGATCCAGTGTCTCCATCAATACGCTGAATCACCGCTTTTACATCAGTCGAGTGCGTAGAAGGATCAACGCGCAACTGCCATGCCGACTCCCCCTTCGACGACTTAACCTCAACCTCCCAATCACCGCTGATGTCCTTCGCACCCGCGCCAGCATTGGCTGAATCAGCTCCATGCAAACTCAAGCTGACAGGGTATCGCGTAGCGATCGTGCCAAAGCTGCCAGTCAAGTGACCATCCGCAAGCGTCGCATCCAGGGTCCGAGCGTAGTAGTTGAAAGTGACCACCAGATGGCTGCCAACCAAGCTAACCCCAGAGGCCGGGCTTCGCTCCGACCCATTAAGCAACGCAGCACGAAGAGTATTTCCGTTACCGGCAATCTCCAGCCGAACCGGAACTTGCTGGCCATGGACAGTGGCGTCGCCCGTCCACGAACCAACAACCGTGCTTTGTTTGGGACCCTGGGCGATGGCAGAGACAGCAACCAGAAAAAGACTGGCGAAGAGCTTCATGGAAGATCTCGATTCTTTCTTACGAATATGTGATGTGGAGTCTGAATTGGAATCCGCTTAAATCAGCAGACCCGGAGCACGAATGTTAGGCCAGCGGGGAGCGGCGACAACAATAGAAACTGTGCTGCATGTGCATACAAATAGGTTAGGCCCAGCAACGCCGCCAGGTCAAGCGCACTCGCGCGAAGGAACCATGCCGGTTCTGCCAAAGTTGTATGGATGCCGCCCCTGTCCCAGCGCAGACTGTATCCACTATGGGGAGGGAGACCGTTCAGGAGATATCTCTGATCTGCTCGTACTTCGCGATCACCTCGCCGCAATCCTGTTTGGCTTGATCGTTTGCCTCCAGAGATATTCTTTAGACGCTGGGCCACAAAGCAAGCGGTGTCCCTCACCCATAGCCCCATCCCCTCCCTGCAATAAAAAAGTAGCCGCCCTCGGGCGGCTACTCCCTCATTACACGACTTGTTATCTCAGAAACACGGGTTATTTCCCATACGAAGTTCCGTCATTTGGCCGCTGAACGGGAATAAAGGGCTCGACAGCAAGAAGGCTCGAGAGAGTATTGCGCTCCTGATCTGAAAACTGCCCGCGAAAGCGGTCAGAATCAAGCACGGCCTGCCGTTGAGGTGGTGGCATTTCGCGCAGATCACGAAAGGCACGAGCAACAAGGCGTCGACGGTCTTCTGGGAGGCTCCCAAGTTGTTGCATGGCACCGCGAACCAGCTGCCGTTGTGGCGGAGTAAGACGCTCCATCGCTTCAGTACGATCAAGAATGCGGCGGCGCTGCTCGGGGGACATGTTATTCAGCTGCGTCAGGCGATCGCGCATACGTTGTTGAGTCTGCGGTGGAAGCTCACGAAAGCCGGGCTCATTTTCCAGGGCGCGCTGTTGTTCCGCAAGAGGAAGATTGCTGTGCCGATCCATCCACTGCGGCAGATGCTCCTGATTTTTCCTCGGTCCTGGACCGGGGACAGGCCGAGCCTGAGCGATCGGCGCTCGCAGAGCCATCCCGGATCTACGCGCAAATGCACTCTGCGCCAAAACAACAGTCGCAGCGGATGACAAGAGTATCCCGGCACAAGCTAGTCGAACAAAACGCCGTAACTGAAGGGAAGATGACATGTTTTCAGCGTGTAGAAGAACTTCAGTCTATAAAAATTTTGTTTAGAGCAGCTTATCGTGTTCCATCTCCCTCCAATCAATTTTCTTGAAGTCGGATATCGCCGCTGGAGCTAGCTGCTGGGTTGCGCAGTGGAATCATCGGCCGGAGCATCATCCTGCAAAAGTTGATCCATCGTTTGCAGCGCTTGATCGTTCTTATCAAGGATCTGCAAATCCTGAACCGTCGCTGAGGTCTCTGGAGCCTTGTGTGGAAACCCATTGAGATCGGCGAAGGTGCCACCTCCTACCAAAAGAATCAGAGCAAGGGCTCCCGCAAGCGCGGGACGAAGCTGACGACCGGTGTTGAAGAGCAGGCGGGCCTTGATCCGTTCAAGCCAACCGGCGGGCGCCAGCGACTGTTCTTCGCGAAGGCGCACAGCCAGCTTTTGATCGAAATAAGGCGACGGATTTGGAGCCTTCCAGGTATCGAGCAGTGCAAAGGTAGCCTGCATCGACTTGAACTCTTCAGCGCAGGCGGTGCATGACTTGATGTGGGCTTGCACGTCCCCACTGACAGGCGTACCCGGCTCCATAACAAGATCGAGGATAGCGGATTTGCAGTCTTTGCAGATCATTGTGACCCTTTCCAATTTCTTTACTAAAGGCGCATCCAGCAAGTGCGCGTATAAACTCCAACGAATCTAAACAAAAGCCTTCAACTTTTCGCGCAGCGTTTGGTATGCGCGAAAGAGCAACGATTTCGTAGCGGATTCGCTCAATTTGAGAACGTCGCCGATTTGCTTGTAATCCATACCTTCATACTTATGCATCAGCACAGCCATCCGTTGCCGTTCCGGAAGCGCCATCACATGCTCGCGAATGGCGTTGAGACGCTCCTGCCTCAAAAGCTTCGCTTCGACATCCGGAGTAGAGTCCGCAACATCAGGCGTCGTCCCCGTCTCGGAATCCGCCTCATCAAGATAGACGGTGGATGCGGTCCGTTCGTGTCGGTTATCTCGCGCATAGTTAACCCCCAGATTGGTTGCGATCCGGTAGAGCCAAGTGCTAAATCGAGCTTCGGCACGATAGGTTTCGCGCGAGCGGTATACCCGGAGGAAGACCTCCTGGGCGAGCTCTTCTGCTACCGCCTGATTGTGAACCATGCGATACATGAAGTGAATAATCGGCTTACGGTACTTCTGAATCAAAAAATCGAATCCGGCCATGTTGCCGGCCCGCAACTCGAGCATGATTGCTGCATCATCCATCTGTCCAAAGTCGCCAGTTCCGTGATGCGTCTCTACAGCCTGGAAATTTTCGATGGTTCTCGGATTGATCGCCAGCGTAGCCATATCATTCTCAACCCCATCTTCTTCCTGGGGTTGCGCCATTTGATCAAATTTCGCGGGATTCTCCTCTGAGCCTTCTTGTGCCAAGGGGTCAGAGGAGGAATCGTGCCGAAAATTCGGAGAGGGAGCGGACATCTGCTCGACGATTGTACCTCCATTGAACTGTCCTCCCAAGTATTCCAGGGAGGATCGGCTATCTGGCATTGAGATAGGAGAAATGCTATTCTCTAGAAAGATTTAGGCGAACGGCTCACGGTCAGCCGAGGCCCTTTTCGGGCGCATAACTCAGCGGTAGAGTGCCACCTTCACACGGTGGAAGTCGTAGGTTCGAATCCTGCTGTGCCCACCATCTAAATCATTGAATCTGCGATGTTAAGAGACCAACATCGGTCTTCCAAATGGCAAACTCGTCACCATTCGTTACCAATTGAGACAGCCTGTTTACTGCCTCCCGTTGATGCTGAGGGGTGGGCCGAGTGTAAATATCCGTTGTGATGGAGATGTGTGCGTGCCCCAGCTGGACCTGGGCGTCCTTGGGGGACGCCCCCGACTGCGAGAGCAGAATTGCGTGAGTCCGGCGAAGTGTATGCCAACTGAGCCAGGAGCCCCGATTTTGACCCTGCGGGTCGCAAAAACACGGGCGAGGAGGTTGGTATCGCTATAGGGTTTGCCGATTCGTGTGGAGAAAGCCAGTCCAAGTTGGATTCAATAAGCCTTTGGAATGGCTCCGGAGGGCCTCCAGAAGCGTTTGAGGCATTGGGAGGGGTGCATCTGCTGCCTTTGGTCTTTGGTGTGGCGAGCACGTCTCGGTAGACGGCGTGTTCGATACGAATCGTCTTGGCCACGAAATCCGCATTTTCCCAACTCAAGTCGAGAATCTCCCCGATGCGCAGACCGGCGAGAATGCCGACTAGCGCAATGGTTCGAACTGGCTCCGGCAGGTTTGCCATTATGTCATTTTTTCATTGAGAATTTCGAACTCCAATAACTCAATTGGGTTGGCTTTTATGGCTGGAGCGAGAGGAACCTCATCCCCTCGCGGGCTCCGCTCCAGACTACTAGCTCCTGCAAACTCTGGTTTTCGGGAACTTCGCCTTGAATTTTCCTGAGGCCCGTTCGAAAGCTATCCTCGCCGGAACCACTCACGTTTGCCCACCGCTTTTCACTAAAGACCTCCCCTGGATGGGAAGAGAAACGTCATCATACGATGAGACCAGCTTCTGGGCGGGAGCAAGATCACCTCAGACTACTAAAACGTCCAGAAACGCCGACCTGATTACAAAGCGTCGCTATAAATCAAATTGAAACTGCCACCAGTTTCCAAAGCGCTTTAGAAGTTTTATCACTCAAAGGAGTTAGCTTGTGGGATAGATGGGCGCTAGGGAAAGCATGAGTCATCATCAGAGAGTTTTTCCACGAGTTCAATCGGCAGGGGATCTTGGCCGACTAGCCAGCAGATCCGGCGCCCTCCAAACGCTCTGCCGGGTTTCGGCTCAAAGATAAGGGGCATACCGCTTCTTCCAGCTGCACGATAGTCTTTTCGAGATTGGCGGCAGTGAAGCAGAGATGATTCAGCCCGCCGCGTTTCGGGGCGCTGACAAGCTTGCTTTCAGGACCATCCGAAGATACGAACTCAAGGAATGTCTGGTCGCCTGCAAGCTTTAGAAATTGCACAAAGGCAGTTTGAAGAGGGTCATGGATGACTGGAGTCGACAATTCGTATCCGTAACGATCGATGTAGGTCTAACGATTGGATCTTTAGTCTTGATCGCATAACCTGCGTGATGAAGACGTAGCCGCTGGACCTGAGAGCATCGGAATTTGCCTTATTCGTCGCGTGCGAACAACCTATTTACTTAGAAGCCAGCTTTTGGTCAAGCAAATCGAGGAGGTCTCCTACGTGATGGAGTTGCTGCAATTGGCCGAGTGCAAACTTTACTTTGTATCGCTTTTCGATTGCCGTGATCAGGTTGACGTGCGTAAGAGAATCCCAATCGGGAACAGTCTCGGCGTTTGAATGACGATCGATGACAAGGTTCGGGTCGTCAAAGACATCACGAAAAATTTCTTGAATTTCCGGAAGACGATCGTCGCTACTCATTAGCAGGCTCCATGATTTTTATGTGGGTGTTACGGGGCGCGAAGCCTTTGACCTCCAGCGAGTATATCGCGGAGCCATCTGGGTTTTGGGACACCATCTCAAATCCAAGTTTGGGATAGTGATCTTGAACCATGGCGTTTTTCTTGGTGGGGCGATAGTGACCGTGCAGAATGGCGATCCCCATTCCGCGAGCATAGCCAACCAACGTGTCCAACATCGCAAGTTCCATGTCGCGTTTGAGGACGCGACAGCTCATGAGCCAGAGCTCGATGTCTAGAATGTCATTCGTGCGGCGGCCAAGCACAACAGAGATGAGTCCATTGTCTCCGAATCGATCACGCAGTCTGCCGTAGATTCCTATTGCATCGGGGTCCGTGAGAATAGACTCGATTTCGTCAAGGGTGTAGCGACGGGTTGTTAGATTGAACTGATTTGTTTTGTTGGTGAGTTGGGCGATGCGTTCGAGGTAGATTGGCTGGAAGCGGCCAATTTCTGCGGTCATCGAGAGCGAATCCAGATACTCTCCATAGTCGGCAAACTTACCTTCGAAGGCCGTACGCCTGGTGTTCTGGTCGTAGAGAGCGGCGCGTTCGTAATCTTCCTGGGAGAGTGAGATCTGTTCGAAATATCGGCCAGTCTCAAGGATTTTGGCGTATTGAGCGACATCGCTTCCAACTTCAGGAACAGCGATACCGTCGGTCTGAGCCCGAACAATTTCGCGCTCAGCGGGATTGTCATCCACGAAGACAAAACTGTCTGCGCCGAGATTAAGTTCTTTCGCGATCAAGGCAATGTTTTCGTGTTTCGGTTCCCAGTTAGCTTTGAAGCATGAGATATGTTCGAGCTTGAGGATTGAATCCGGGTGTTCGAAGCCCAGTTTGGCAATCTCCTCATTGTTCTTCGAGCAGACGGCAAGAAGTACGCCACGATTGCGTAACGAGAGGCAGTACTGCTGAAAGGCGGAATAAGCCTCAGCGACGGGTGTTTCCCGACCGATCTGGATCTTCTCGACGCCATCGTCACCGATGACGCCGCCCCAAAGTGTGTTGTCAAGATCCAACACAAGAACTTTACGAGTCTTGCCGTACATTGCGCGAATGATGGCAGTCAGCGAGATGGCTATGGCATGACTGCCTTCGAGTGACGTGTTGATCTTGTAGCTGAACCAGCGCTCGAAGTCGAACCATTGATCAAGGCCAATACGCGCTGAGATACTCCAGATGTCCTGAACCAGAAGTTTGGAGTTGGATGCCGCTCTTTGTGCACACTCCAGGTTGAGCGCAGAGACAAACCGAGTATGTCCGCCAGCTATCGTTGCGTCGAGATTGCCCAGGATGGCATAGGGCGGGAACTCGAAGTTGTTCTGGATCACGAGGCAGCCGATCTTCTCTTCCAAAGATGTCCATATCTCCTGGAAGAAACTTATCTCAGCTTTTACATGTTCCTCAAACTCGATTTCCGAACATCCCATGGGAGCGAAACGCTGAATATTCCTCACGGAGGTGTGAACGTAGACGAGATGAGGATCAAATTGAACAAGGGTGTCCGCGTCGTGAACTGCGTCGACGTAGAAGCGGCCGTACTCAGATTGATGGAAGGTTGGTGCAAAGCCGGCATCAAGCAGTCTGAGTTCGAGGAGATCGACAACTTCGTTGGTGGTACTGCCACTGAGTACCGCAATGCGAATGGGTTGAAGGTTTTCCCGCGCTGCAAGCTTGCGTCGCAGACCTTTGCGTTTGGTCAACAATTCGTCTACGGACAAGCTGGCGAGATCAACTCCGTCAGGATGAGACATGGGCCAAGAATACAGGATTTGATGCGGTTTTCAGACGAGAGCTTGTCAAGCCGAGGCACCTAAAACTGAAAGTATAGAAAGCTGGTACTTGCATCGAGCAAGAGGATCGCGAGGCAAAACACGAATGTCAGGCCAAGACTCCAAGTGGCTGTTGGTCTCCATCGAAGGTTCGGCAAAATACTTGGCTTGCGAACTTCGTCTTTGGGTAATTGGCCCAAAATTTCCTGCGTGTTGGGGAGCGCCCACACGATGAAAAAACAGATCAACAGAGAGAGTGCAGCGGTTGAGAAGTGGCTCAAAAACTTAGAGGTCGGAGGGATATGTGTCAGGTAGGGAAATGCGCCAAAATCCGGCCCTCTGCCGTGAACGCCGCACATGGTCTGTAACAGGTAGACGGCCTGATGCACATTCGCGGACCTAAAGAAGACAAGACTGATAAGAAAGCCAAGAAAGGTAAGCGCAATCATGAATGGTGCAGGCACCTTACGGTGAAACCGGTGTCCTTGAGGCGTGAAGATGCGCCAGGCATGATTGACCGTTAGGTACAACCCGTGAAGGACACCGAATACAACAAATTGAAACCCGGCCCCGTGCCAGATGCCTGCGAGAAACATGGTCGTTATGAGCGGAAAGGCAACCATGCTGGTAAAGCCTTCCAAGGTGGCACTCGCCTTGCGTGTAACTTTTTTTCCGGCATCGATTCGGCGACCATTCGCCCATCGCAGGATTGGGGTGTAGAGGTATTCGTTGATATATCGCGAAAGGGTCATGTGCCATCGCGTCCAAAACTCAATGATGCTCTGCGACTTGTAAGGCGAATTGAAGTTGAATGGAAACTCGATGGAGAACATGCGAGCCAATCCGAGAGCCATGTCGGAATAGCCCGAAAAATCGAAGTAAAGTTGCATGGAGTAGGTCAGAGCACCGAGCCACGCTGTCACTATGCCCGCACTTTCCGGGTTATGAAAAACAACGTCAGAGAGTGGAGCCATACGGTCGGCGATGAGTACTTTTTTTGCAAGCCCCATGACGAACCAGGAAACGCCAAGAGCGAGATCGCCTGCGTCCAGGCCGCGGATGCGTTCTTCGTCCAACTGGGGCATCAGTTCGCGGGGATGAATGATAGGGCCGGCGATCAGATGTGGGAAGAAAGTAACGAATACGGAATAGGGGAGCAGTCCCTGGCGTTTCGCGATCAATTGGCGAAGGTCGATCAGGTATGCGATTTGCGTAAATGTGAAGAATGAGATTCCCAGCGGAAGTACTACGTTTGCGAAGGCATGGTTAGTAACTCCATGATCATGAAAAAAAATCAGGAAGGGGAAGAGGTATTTGTAGTAACCCAAAAGCCCGAGGTTGGCTAGAATCGCGATGACAAGCCATCGGCTCTGGTTCGCTTCTGGTTTCCCTTCGCCCAACATCTGAGCGAAGAGATAATTCATCAAGATGGAGGCGGCCAAAAGGACGAGGTAGGACGGATTCCAATATCCGTAGAAAAAAAAGGATGTGATCGTTAGCCAGGCGAGAGTGGCAGACCGGCTGAAACGGCTTACGATCTGATACCCGATAAGACTTGCGGGAAGGAAGAGAAAGATGAAGATAGCAGAGGAGAAGAGCAATCAGGGTTTTCTCCCTGTGGCGTCGACGGACATATGTTGAAGAACCTGATCGGCTACCATGTTTGAGAGCAGGACCGAACCTGTGGCGTTGACGTGCATACGGCCCTCTGTTGTGAAAGAGGTTATGGGAATGGTTTGGAAGCGATTGTCTATGAGTGGCGGAAGCGTTTGTTGAAAGTAGGATAGCTTCGGATCGCAGGGCGCCATTGGGGTGGAGTCGACAAGGACCGTGGTTCCAACGCGGTTGTAGCTTTTAAGTCCCGCTATCCACTCGCGATTGGGGACACTTGGTGGCCTCACCATTGTATCGCATTCGGTTGCGGTTGGAGCGTCAATGGGGTACTGCCCCTGATGAGCGGTGCGGAATTGAAGGATATCGTTTGAGGCTGGTCGGTTTCCGATTCGTTCGAGCGCGAGCCGCCATCCAAGCCCTGCCCAGTAAAAGAATTCATCAGGACGTCTGAGCAGGGTGGCCAGGTTGATAAGGCGATTCGGTTGTCCCACACGCCAAGTCATCGCCTCATACAGCCCGACTACCTGCCGCTGGCTCGATGGATCAAAGTCCTCCGGGGAGTAAAGAAAGATCAGAAACTTTGGCCTCTGATTCTGGGAAAGGTATCGATCCAGCACCATGGTTCCGTTGAAGATCGTCATTCCCTCATACTCAGCGATGTTGCAAGCACTGAGCCCGGTCCGCTGACGGATCAAAGCAGGGTCGATGCCAACCATAGCGGTTGAGTCGCCGTAGACAACAATCTGACAGTTGACGTTATGGAGAGTCGCGCCCCAGGCTAAGTTGATGAGATACGTATTTTCCGACCGGACTGCAACCCATCGTGAGGGAAGGAAAAAGCACGCTGAACCCAAAAAAAAGCAGGGAATAAGAATGAATGGCGCGAGGTACAAATAGAGTCTTTTAGACGATACAGAACCTGCGTATGCCATTATCCATTAACTTTATTCTAAGAAATCTTACACCGATCGGAATGATTCGAAATGAGATTGAAGTTTTCGGTCGACTGACGGTGAGATTGCCTAAGAGGATGCCCGTGATGAGGAAACCGGAGAGAGCGAAGAAGAGATCAACGCTAATCCAACGGCAGGTAGGGTTCGTAAACTACTGGAAATATGGCTCCTGAGGTAGGACTCGAACCTACAACCCTTCGGTTAACAGCCGAATGCTCTGCCATTGAGCTACTCAGGAACATCTGTGGAGCGCAGGAAACTCATACGCTCTTTCAGTTATAACAAATCAGGATAGAGGGGTCAAAGGCTGCTTCAGCCGCGCCAACGAACTGCGGCAGATTCTGCTTCAATCAGCATGCAGCTTAGGGGTAGAGCAGCACGGCGATGTTGTAAGCCGTGAAGGGACTGTTTCGCGCTGTAGAGCAGGCGCCCACTACGGCTTGATGGTATTTGCCAGATGCAAGCTTATTTCTAAGCTGGCTGGGAATTTGATCCAAGCTTCCAGCAGTGTAGCGCATGATGTACCAGGGCTGCCGGGAACCGGCATAACCAGTAGACATTGTGCAGGTTTGACGCGCTTCTACTGTAGTTTCGGCAACGCGCATTCCGGACTGCGCGATGATGTTTGCGACGGTGCGTTCCTGTTGGTTGAGCGATAAGGTTTGAACGGTGCTGGCGAAGTCCTCTACTGCATAGAGTTGATGATCGCGGGTAACGATGGCGATTCCGATGGAGTCTACGTTGGGATCGAGCAGATTGGCGCGGTGACCGGGTGAGTGCATCCACATGTTGTGGATGACTACAGACGTGGGGGCCTCGGCTACGTTTTCTGTGATGAGGCTAAAGTGTGCGCCAGCATTGGCTCCGCGAGTGGCAAGTTCGGGTTCGCCATCGAATTGATGGGAAATTCCAGCGTGGGCTGCCATCTCACGCGCGTGGAGGTAGGAGGCTTCGGCGAGGATCGGGTCGAAGCGGAGAGGCTGAAGTCCTTGATTGATGCGGTCTTCGTTCGCGGCGGCGAGGAGATATTGCTCGGCTACTGAAAGATTTGGGGATTCGAAGCTCTGGGCCGAAACTGTGTGCGACGCAGCGAACAACATAACAAACGCGAGTAGCCACAGATGGGATTTCGACAATGAAATCAGGGACTTGGCGGACGCTGCGAAGGGTGCCTGCATAAAGGCCATTTTAGGTATGGGGTGCCGTGCTAGGTAATACAACTTTACGGTGAGCATGAGGGATCCCCTACCTGTGCCTATCGGATGGGATGTGTGAAAGGTGAGGAAACGATGCTTGCAATCGGAAACTTTAGTACTAAAAATTTAACGAGGGCAGAACCTTGATTTTGCGGGGGGTTTTATAGATTTTGCCTGTTTTGTGATGGTGAAATCGTGGTGAAGTTGTGGTGATTTGCGTGGTAAATGTGGTGTTTAAAACACCGTTTTCTGGCCGCTAAAAAACACGCCATCTTTTTCAAGTTTATTTTCGCCACGCCGATCCGAAGTGTCTCTTTTCGGGACACGTATCGGAGTAGTTAGTTTGGCGGATGGAGTTACGACCTGAGTTCGGGGAGGCGGCTGCGGTTGCGAAGCATGATGGCGAAGAGCTTGCGCGCGTCCCAGTAGCGAGGGATGTAGCGCCTGGGTTCGGCCAAGGAGCGAAAGAGCCAGCCGAGGTAGAACTTGTCAGCCCAGACGGGGATGTGGACCTGGTCGCCGCTTAGGAAGGCGATGGCAGCGCCGATGCAGTGAATCGCGGGGCGGTAGTTCAGTTTGCGTTTGAGGTAGAGGCCGAGGCGCTCCTGCGTGCCGCCGCCGATGGTGACGATGACGTGTTGGGGACGCAGCCGATTGAGATGTTCGAGCAGAGTGGGGTCGTCGATAGGTGAGCTGCCGTACATCGGGGCCATGTAGATGTTGTCTTCGGGGATGATGATTCCCTGCCCTGCGAGCCAGGTAAGATTGCGCTTTGCGCTGACGGGACTGGCCATGATCCACAGGGTGTTGCCGGGTTTGCGGACGTCGGGTTCGAGGAGGAGTTCGCGAAGATACTCGAGGCCGGAGAGACGCTTAACGGGGACCTGCTGCAGGCGATTCCAAATAAGAACCATGAAGGCTGAGTCGGTAATGGCGAGGTCCGCGTTGAGGAGCGCGTCGCGATAGTCGAGGCTGCGATCGAGATCTTTGAGCGCTGGAGCTGCGGGGACTACGAGGAGACCACCATTCGAGCGCATGATGTCGATGGCTTCTTTTGCAGAGCCATCGAAGAAGTCGATACCGAGGATTCGATGGAGAGTGGGGTCAGCCGTGGGTATGTTGGTCATGCTACTGCTATCTTTTCATGTCTCGAGGCAGCAGTGCTTCTTCCGAGAGGATCGACTGTGCATCTTTTCATTTGTGTTGATGTTTTCTGCCCTGGAGGTTATTGCGGCGAGCCAACTGCTGTATAACCACTGGGTAAGAATTTTGACTTCTTGTTCGGGGGATGACATGGGTAAATATCGCTTGAACTCGGTTCTGCTTTTGGTGGTTGTGTTGAGTGTCTTGTTTGGAGTGTCGACGGCTCAAGGGCCTGATCAACGGCAACAGGGGCCTCCGGATAATATCGCGGGCAACTGGACGATCTACGCCGACAATGCTGATAAAGCGGGAAGCTCACTCAAGACCGTTCAAATTATGCAAAACGGAAGCATTATTACGGGCCACTTCAAAGGGCCTCATCAGTCGGGGAAGCTTCAGGGCTGGGTGAATGTGCATCACGTGGAGTTCACTACGGATACGCGGGAGGTGCTGACTTTCCGTGGTCAGATTCAGGGCGATACGATGTCGGGGATGTATGGGATTCAGGGCCGCCATGGTCAATGGCACGCCCAGCGAACGAATTGATTCGGCAGCGTTGACGGAGTCGATCAAGAAACTGAGTTAGCCCGCTTTCAGCGACTCCCCACTCATGTCTGGTTCGAGAGAACCATGCTGCGCATCTAATATGGACGTATGAATTTTATGCGGATCGAACTAGAAGAGAGGGGAAACGATGGCTAAGCATTCCCACCGAGACAAGATCCTTAGTAGCGGTCTTCGCGTAGTGCATGAACGGGGATTCGCCGGAGCAAGTGTGCGCGATATCGTTCGAGCGGCTGGTGTGCCGCAGGGTTCGTTTTCAAATCACTTTGTTTCGAAAGAGGCGTTCGGAGTTGAGATTCTGAATCTGTACTTCAAACAGACTCAGGAGATTATTCAGAGGACGCTTCGTAACGAAGGACTGAAACCGTTGGAACGAATCCGGGCTTATGTCGAAGAAGTGGACGCGACACTGATCAAGAAGAATGAGTTGAACGGATGCCTGATGGGCAATTTGAGTTTAGAGTCAGGCGAGCAGACTCCACTGATTCAGCGGCGTCTCGCTGAACTGTTTGCAGAGGTACAGAAGGAGTTCTCAACCTGCATCAAGGCAGCGGTGAAGGCGAAAGAGCTGCCAGCTTCGACGAACGCGATGGATCTCGCAACCTTTATCCATGCTTCGTTGGAGGGTGCGCTGCTACAGTCACGCGCTGAGCAGACCAGGGTAGCAATGGATCGCTATAAGCGCGTCCTTTACTCGACGATTCTTCGCTGAGCTTTGTCATCTTGCATGATGAAAAGGCGCAACTAACATCACCTTGCCGTGTCTTCATGAACGAAGTGGAATGTCGCAAGCTAAATTTACGGATCGCCGCAGGTTTTGCATAAGGCGTGTCAGATCGAAGGATTGATATGAAGAAAGCTTTTTGCCTGTCTGCTTTTTTGGCAGCATCTTTATTGGCTGGTTGCTCTCATCCGCAGCCAGTGTATGCACCACCACCTCCACCACCGCCGCAGCTCAACTATCAGGCGATTGAACAGCAGGGAATGCACGACGGTTTTGAAGCCGCTAAACACGACGTTGAATCGGGAAGACCGCCTGCGTTCGATCATCATCCGCGCTACCGCAATCCACCTGTACCGCCGCCGGCCTTCCCGAGTTATCGTCAGGGTTTCCGACGTGGGTATGAGCAGTTCCTTCATCAGGGTCCGCCGCCGCCTCCTCAATAAAAGAGGCACGACGTTCCTCTCTGTAAATGCAAAAGCAAAGCGGACCCTGAGCTTGTTGTAGCTCAAGGGTCCGGCTTTTTGTTGCTATGGATTGCGACTATCGTGTGGCAGCAGCGAGTGGCTTGCTGGAGAGAATCTCATCTTCGATCCAGGCGTAGGTTTTGGCCATGCCTTCGCGAAGCTTGATGGAGGGAGCCCAGTTGAGTTTTTCCTGGATGAGAGTGTTGTCGCTGTTGCGGCCGTTGACGCCTTTGGGAGCGCCGAGGTTGTAGTTCCGCTTGAGCTTGATGCCTGCGATATCTTCGACGATATCGACGAGCTGGTTGATGGTGACGAGCTCGTCGGAGCCGAGATTGAGGGGCTCGTGAATCTCGCTTTCGGCGATCATCTGGGTGCCCTTGGTGCAGTCGTCGATGTACATGAAGGAGCGGGTCTGTTTGCCGTCGCCCCAGATCTCGATCTCGTGCTTGCCGGAGTGCTTGGCCTCGATGACCTTGCGGCACATGGCGGCGGGGGCCTTCTCGCGTCCACCTGTCCAGGTGCCGAGCGGGCCGTAGACGTTGTGGTAGCGGGCGACGCGGGCCTGGAGGCCGTAGTCCTCTTCGAAGTGGCGGCACATGCGCTCGGAGAAGAGCTTCTCCCAACCGTATCCGTCTTCGGGGAGCGCGGGGTAGGCGTCCTCTTCTTTGAGGGCGACGACGTCGGGGTTGGTCTGCTTTTCGCCGTTGTAGACGCAGGCGGAGGAGGAGTAGAAGAATCGCTCGACACCCTTTTCACGCGCGGCCATGAGCATGTGGGTGTTGGTGAGAACGGAGAGCATGCAGAGAGCTTTGTTGTTTTCGATGAAGCCCATGCCGCCCATGTCGGCAGCGAGCTGGAAGATTACTTCAGCGCCTGTGGCTGCTTTGAGGCAGCTGTCTTTGTCCTTGAGGTCGAGGGAGAGGCTTTCAACGCCTTTGGAGACCTGATACCACTCGTCGAGGGGCTTGATGTCTACAGCGCGGACTACGTCGACGCCGTTGGCGATAAGGCTTTGAACGAGGTGGCCGCCGATGAATCCACCGGCACCGCAGACGACTGCTTTTTGTCCTTTGAGCTTCATAGGGAAAGATACTCCTTGGGGTTCTTAGGTTAGAAGCTGTTGAAGTAGTTCAGGTTATCCAGTGGAGGCTCGAGCATGAATGTTTTCCGCTTTGCTTCCAAGTTCCAAGTATAGCTGGGAGGGGTGGACGAGGATATGAGAAATAACTCCCATCAGGAGGGATTGACTTTTCGGAGCTTTCATCGGGCGACTAAGTCGTATATGTCGTCCAGACCGCAAAAGAGTGCGTAGAAATGTCGAAAAATCTGATGTAGCATCATCTCGCATTTGACATGATGCCTACGCACTCTTCGGAGGAATGCCTGATGGGGCTCTCTCGTGGTATCGCTGCTGTCCTGATTTTTACAACTTCTATTTTTGCGATGGCCCAGACTGGTGGGCTGACCTGCTCGAGCGACGATGGCGGTTACAGGTACTGTCGCGCCGATACGCAGAATTACGTTCAGCTGACGCGACAGATTTCGGGGTCGCGATGCCAACAGGGGTATAGCTGGGGATATGATCCGCGGGGCATCTGGGTGGACCGCGGGTGCAGGGCGCAGTTTGTGTACGGGCGAGGAAGAAGCGACAACAGCAGTAATACCGGTGCGGCGATTGCTGGGGGGATTCTGGGGGCGTTGATTCTTGGGGCAGCAGTGGCTGCAGCGAAGGACAACGATAACGGTGGCGATCGTGAGCGGGTGAACTATTACAACGACGGATATCGTATGGGGCGACAGGATGCCGACGACGGGAGACGTGACTTTTACCAGTGGTGGAGTGAGCGCTATCCGATGAAGTATGAGAAGGACTTTGCCGCGGGATACGCCGATGGGTATCACAACTACGGCCGTCGCCCGCCGCGGTAGGAACACTGAAGGTCATTTGTAGAACCAGCCTGAGGAGGAGTTCGCGAGATGAAGAGCGCTGCCGTTTTCGCATCGAAGAGACGGATTGTTGGGTTGGTGGTTTTGCTGCTGTGCGCGACTGTTTCGCGGGCGCAGGAGACGCCGGCTGGTTCGGCTCCGCCAGTTCTACCGGCAACTTCGAAAGAGGTGGTGGTTCCGGAACGAAGCACGGTCGATCTGCTGGCCGAGATCAAGAAGAGCGGCAAGCTGCGCGTGGGTATCGCGGAGATTGTTCCGTGGGCGATGCATGACAAAGACGGCAAGCTGGTGGGGTTCGAGGTGGATGTGGCGAGGAAGCTGGCGCGCGACATGGGGGTAGAGGCGGAGTTTCATCCGGATCAGTTTCGGTATTTGATTCCGGATCTTGAGGCGAATCGATTCGACATTATTATTGCCGGGTTTTCCATTGAGGCGCGGCGTGCGCTGGTGGTGAACTTCAGCGAGCCGTACAACGTGACTGACGTGACGATCGCTGCGAGCAAGAAGATGGGCGGCGAGTTGAAGACGATGGAAGACTTCAACAAGAAGGGTGTAACGATCGGCGTTGTGGAGGGTATGACGTCAGAGGATCTGGCGGCGCTGGCGTTTCCGAAAGCTTCAATCCAGACCTACACAGAGGATAGTGCGCTGTTCAGCGATCTGGTTGCGGGAAAGCTGGCGGCGGCAGTTGCGGATAGTCCGCGGCTGGATATTCTAGCGAAGCTCTATCCCGATGCGGTCTCTACGCCCACAGTGGCTCCGTTGGGAACCTTCCCTGCGGCGTTCGCGGTGCGACGCGGAGACATGGACTTCGTGAATTACTTGAACTCGTGGATCGCAGCGCGGAATGCGGATAAATGGATAGCGACGCGGCGAAGATACTGGTTCAAGGCGACGGAGTGGGCAGCCGATTTGTAATTATGCGTTCG
>Ga0302177_10001136_pt1 | contig 19245 bp, 13 predicted proteins | sample I_Palsa_E1_2_FD_198780 | JGI IMG/M metagenome (GOLD analysis project Ga0302177, IMG submission 198780) | Peat permafrost microbial communities from Stordalen Mire near Abisko, Sweden - I_Palsa_E1_2 | ecosystem: Environmental > Terrestrial > Soil > Palsa > Peat permafrost | place: Sweden... | reverse complement strand
CATTCGCATTTCGAAAGCGGACCTGCGGGTGGAATCTTATGGATCGGTAGACGAACTGAACACTGTTTTGGGTTTTGCCCGAAGCATTTGTAAGAACGCGGAGATCGCTGGCTGGACGGAGCAAATTCAAAAGACGCTGTTCCGGCTTGGTTCGGCGTTGGCAACTCCTCCGGAGAGCAAAAAACCACAGGTCTACATTACTGCAGAAGACGTCGAGTTCCTGACGCAGTTGGTTTATCAGATAGAAGCCACGGAAGGGATTCTTTCGGATTGGTCGCTGCCCGGTGCATACACGGAGTCTGCTGCGTATGAAATCGCTCGCACCGTTTGCCGCCGTGCAGAGCGCAACGCCGTGCGCCTGGCTGAGAGCGGGCAGGAGGTAAAGCCGGAGGTGTTGGCCTATCTCAATCGCCTTTCTGATCTCATTTGGCTCTTCGGTCGATTGATTGAGCTGAATGCCGGCATTGATGCGCGTCTTCGTGATGGAGCGAAAGCCGGTCCAAAATGGTCACGAGCCTGGTAGATCTAAAACATTTCCATGATTGGTCCGCTGAACCGCAGGTCCCTCCACTGCGCTTCTCTCCCCCTTTGTCATCCCGACCGGAGCGCAGCGCAGTGGAGGGACCTGCGGTTCAGGACCTTACGTGGAAATGTCTTCTTTTATAGGAATCAAGGAGTGAAATGAGCCAGGCCCGCGCCATCATGGTTCTCGGAACCGGCTCTCATGTTGGCAAATCATTATTAACGGCAGCGCTCTGTCGCATCTTCGCTCAGCGCGGGCACAGCGTCGCGCCCTTCAAATCGCAGAACATGTCACTGAACTCAGCCGCAACCATTGAGGGCCTCGAGATTGGTCGCGCCCAGGCACTGCAGGCCGAAGCGGCCGGTATCGCCGCGTCGGTTCATATGAACCCAATCCTCATCAAACCATCCGGCGACTGCACCTCCCAGGTAGTAGTCCGAGGCAAAATCTGGGGACAAATTTCCGCTGCCGACTATCACCAGCGCCGCGTGGAAGAACTGCTGCCCCTGGTGCGCGAAAGCTATCAAACGCTCGCGTCTCAGTATCAAGTAATCATCCTGGAAGGCGCGGGTTCTCCAGCGGAGATCAACCTCAAACAGCACGACATCGCAAACATGCGCATGGCCGAAATGGCAGATGCGGCTTGCTTGCTGGTAGGAGACATCGATCGCGGAGGAGTCTTCGCTTCCCTGCTCGGCACGGTCGAACTCCTCGATCAAGCAGAGCGCGATCGTATACGCGGCTTCTGCATTAACAAATTCCGCGGCGACCTCAGCCTCCTCCAACCGGGAGTCCGCATGATGGAAGAGCGTCTGAGAAAACCGTGCCTGGGTGTAGTCCCGTATCTGCCAGGTCTGGCGCTAGAAGAAGAGGATAGCGTCGGTCTGCCACCCCTAACGCGAACAGGCTGGGAGGCAATCGACAAATCTCACCACCGCCGCCTCCGCATCGCAGTGGTGGCTTTGCCGTCATTCTCCAACTTCACCGACTTTGACTCACTGCGCGCGGAACCTTCGGTCGACTTGCTGTTCTGCCGATCGGCCCAGCTCCTGGCGAATGCGGACGTAGTGGTTTTACCCGGGAGCAAAGAGACCATGAGCGACCTGGAGTGGATGATGGCAGGCGGCTTCGATCAAGCGCTGCGCCTGTTCCCGGGTCTGATCATGGGCATCTGCGGCGGAATGCAGATGCTGGGACGGGAGATCGCCGATCCATCAGGCATTGAGCGGCAGGGCTGCCTCCCGGGGATTGACCTGTTGCCTATCAGCACTACGATGCAGACCGACAAAGTGACTCGGCTCTCTTCCGGCACCATCCAGCACACTTCTCTTTTTCAACAGCAACTGCGACAGCGGCAGGTTGCGGGATATGAGATTCATGTCGGAAAGACTTCGTATTTGGACCAGGCGGAGCCCTTCGTTACTCTGGAAAATGGCGAGTTGGACGGATGCATCAGCACCGACCGGCGTGTCCTCGGCACCTACCTGCACGGCATCTTTGATGACGACTGTTTCCGCCACGAGTTCCTACAGGCAGCCAGGAGCTTTCACCACTTATCCTCACCGGCGGTGCTCAATCCATGGCGGGCACAGAGGGAGGAATCTCTCAACCGTCTCGCAAACCAGGTAAGCACCTCGCTCGACATGCGGCAGATTTTTCCCTGGGCCGGCCTGGACTACGAATGAACACCATTGCCGCAGCCTGTTTGCTCGATTGGATTGCCGGCGACCCGGAGTGGCTCCCGCATCCCGTACGGCTGATAGGGCGTTCCACCCAAGCCGCGGAAAAATTGCTTCGCCGCCCGGGTCAAAGTGCACGGGAGGAGTTGATCGCGGGCACGGCACTGACCGTCGCCGCCGTGGGCCTGTCGTACTACGGCACTGCGAAGGCAGTCAGATGGGGCGCTGGGATCCTGCTGGCATGGACCTGTCTCGCAACGCGCAACCTGATCGATGAGAGTCTCGCAGTCATCCGAGCCCTCGAGAGACCAGACCTGCCGCACGCCCGGGAGCGCTTAGCGAGAATCGTTGGCCGTGACACCCAGGCTCTGAGCGAGACGGAGGTTCATCGCGCCCTCATCGAGACCCTGGCCGAGAGCGCCTGCGATGGGATTGTGGCTCCTTTGTTCTACATGGCAGCTGGCGGAGTTCCGCTAGCCATGGCTTACAAGGCCGTGAACACGCTGGATTCCATGATCGGCCACGCCGATCAACGCTATTTCTATTTTGGTAAAGCGGCCGCCCGGCTGGACGACGCAGCCAACTACATTCCTTCGCGCCTGACTGCGCTGGCGATCGTGGCAACAGCAGGCATGGTGAGCAAATCGGCCTTACAAATTTGGCGACGCGATGGAAACAAGCACAAGAGTCCCAATGCAGGCCAGCCTGAAAGCGCAATGGCCGGCGCACTGCGCGTCCGTCTGGGCGGTGTGAACACTTACGCCGGTGAACCCATGGAAGCGCCGCTGCTGGGAGCGGAGTTCGAGCAGCCCAAACTTCATCACGCAAAGCGAGCTTTACGCTTGGTCACTGCCGTCTCGCTGCTGAGTGCTGCCGCCGCAATTCTCGTTGAGAGCCGGAAACGACGCTAGTCAACAAAAAGCGTCTGGAGCCTGCATCCGATCCCGCAGCGGTATATCCTGTTATTAGACGATTTCGGGAGGAGCGGGCTACTCGCGTAACGCTCCCACCGGGCAGGTTCCGGCAGTTCTCCGGACTATTCGCGAGCGAAGGACAGTATTTACGCTGTCCGGTGGCACACCCGATCCCTGTCCAAAAATAAGCGAATCCACCATCCCGCCACCGCGGGATTTTTTATTGCGCCTCATTTAGCCTGCGCGGGATGACTCGTGCCCACGCTCAACTTCGCAACTTAACCGACCAAAGGAGTCATCAATGTCCGAAAATAACGTCAACGACCCTGTCAAACACCCTGCCCAGGAAGTGCGCGGGTTCAACGTGAGCCGCGACCAGGTTCTGACCCGCCTCTGGGACATGGCCAACATGGACCCCGAAAGAACTCGCAACAGCCTGTCGGCCCAGGTTAAGGCCATCTCCATGATCGTCGCCATCGAAGGCCTGATTCCCGATCGCCGCGCTGTCGCCGCCCAGAAACAACCCGTCCCGTCGCCCGATCACCCGGGATTCTATAAATCCGCCTGGCTTCGCGCGCAGCAGGAAGGAAATTCCGTGGACCCCCAGACGCCCCCGGCTCCGGAGGAATCCCAGCAAGAACCCGCTCCCGAGGCCCAATCCGATCCCGGCCCCCTGGACGAATCGCAAACGCTGTCATCGCCTCCTCCTCCCAGGAATTCTTGGGTTCCCGACTCCAGTAGTTTCTTCTCCACAGACAAGAACCGTTTCAGAAACGACAACCGCTTCGGCCGGCGCCGCTGAACTCCCCAGAACCTCCAAAAGCATCGAATTTTATCGAATTTTATAAAACCGAGGACATCCCAACAGTGTTCAGTTTCGAACGAAATGTTTCGCCGGTGGACAACCCCTGAGACTCGTCCGCGTATTAATCATTTGTTTTCCGCGATTTGCGAGTGGCCGACGGCATGCACTCCCTGAACACATGATGAACGACTTTAGATTCGCGTTTCGCCAGCTCCGAAAGTCACCTGGGTTTACGCTGACAGCGGTAATAACGCTGGCACTCGGGATCGGGGCAAACACCGCGATCTTCTCGCTCGTCGACTCGATCATGCTGCGTCCCCTGCCCTTTCCGCACCAGGACCGGCTGGTGCGAATCGATTCGGGCGACGTCAGCCCTTTTCCCAAAGGCTGGATCAAGGCATTAGGAGAGCATTCTGATTCGTTCGCTGCCGTCAGTGGGTTCGGGGCGGATGCGGAATCGAATGTTGCCGGGACCGATTCTTCTGACCGGGTGTTTGGCGCCACGGTCATGGCCAACGCCTTTGACACGTTGGGAATTCGTCCTCTTGTGGGTAGCTTCTTCACCCGAGACCAGGAACAAACCGGACTGGATCTGGTCGTCGTGCTTAGCTACGGATACTGGCAGCAGCGATTTGGCCAGGATCCGAATGTGATCGGACAGACCATCCGCATTGACGGCGTATCGCGGCGCATCATCGGCGTCATGCCCGCCGGTGTGCGGTTCCCCTATGCCGATACTCAGTTTGCCGTTCCCATCGCATTCAAAGGGGGAGATCCGATCGATCCCTGGCAAAAGTTTGACGTGCGTATGTTCGGACGGCTCAAGGATGGCGTGACTCCGGCGCAGGCGCAAGCCGAATTACATCGGCTGCATGCGGCTCTATTGCCCCTATTCCCCTGGCGCATGCCGGATACCTGGGCGGCCGATCTAACGGTAGTACCACTGCTTGAATCAGAAATCGGCGCCACTCGTCCTCGCCTTCTTCTGTTGTGGGGGTCGGTGGGATTCATTCTGCTAATTGCCTGCGCTAATGTGGCCAACTTGATGCTGGCCCGAGCTTCTGCCCGCGAACGCGAGATGGCGCTTCGCGGGGCGCTCGGTGCTTCTTCAGGAAGACTGATCCGTCAGCTCCTATCAGAAAGTGTCCTGGTCGGTGCACTGGCGGGCCTTGCCGGCTTGCTGGCGGCAGCAGCAAGTCTGCGGGGGTTGGTGGTGCTGCTGCCGCCCGATACCCCCCGGCTGAACGAAATATCGCTGCATGCGCCAGTCTTTCTGTTTGCTGCGATCGCATCGTTGATGACAGGATTTATTTTTGGATTGATCCCGGCAATCAAGATGGCCTCGCCGAATCTGCAGGGAGCGCTGCGCTCCAGCAGTCGCGGCGTAGCCGGCAAGGCATCGCAGTTTCGCGTGTCCACAGCGTTGGTCATGAGCCAGATAGGTTTGTCGGTGGTGGTGATTACCGCCGCAGGCCTGCTGCTGCACAGTCTCTATAGCTTGTCGAAGGTAGACCCTGGATTTCGCACGGAACGGGTGGTCACCGCAGAAGTCTCATTGGATGCGACGGCTTGCCGGCAGCAAGGCCACTGCGATGCATTTTTTCAAACCCTGTTGAGCAACGCGCAAGGCATCCCGGGAATAGATTCCATTGCTCTGACTGACTCCTTGCCCCTGAGCGGACGGGACAACAACTATGTCTACGACGCCGAAGGACATCCCAGGGATGCGCATCAGAGCGCTCAGGTAGCGACCGAACGCACCGTCTCGCCTGACTACTTCCATACCCTGGGGATGCGGTTGACTCGTGGACGCATGCTGACTGCTCAGGATGGGTCGGGTTCAACCCATGCGGTTGTCATCAACCAGAGAATGGCGGAACAGCTGTGGCCACAACAAAACCCCTTGGGGAGACACATTTTGAGTGTGGTCGATGAATCAGCCCCGGCGGTTTGGAACAACGACGCAGCTGCTGTTGTCGTGGGGGTGGTCAGCAACACCCACGGCGGCGGTCTCTCGGGCGGATTCGCCGATGAAGTCTATCTGCCCATGACCAACACCCGTGAGCAGCCGGTCATGAATGTGCTGCTTCGCACGCACATCAGCGCCCCTGAAGCGGCAGCCGAGTTGCGCAGGGTGGTGAAGGAAACCGATCCGCTGGTGCCGGTGACCCGCGTCCGCAGCTTGAACGAAGTGGTGGCCGCATCGGTCTCGGCTTCTCGATCGCTGGCCATCCTGTTGCTCTCGTTTGGTGGGCTCGCACTCTTGATTGGCGGCGTCGGCGTCTACAGCCTGATTGCTTACGTCGTAAGCTGGCGGACACGGGAGATCGGTATTCGTCTTGCGCTGGGTGCGATGCGGTGGCAGATTGTGGGTGCGATCGTCAGGCAGAGCCTGCTGCTGGCCGTAGGAGGTTCCGCAGCCGGATTGATTGTGGCAGCGCTGCTCATGCGGTTCTTACGTAGCTTCCTTTTCGGGGTCAGCGTGCTCGATCCGCTCACTTTTTGCGCGGTGCCTGCCGTGATGTTCCTGCTGGCTCTCGGCGCGGCATGGATTCCAGCGCGCAGAGCCGCGAGCGTCGATCCTATGGAGACCCTGAGAAACGAATAAATCTGTCGCGGACGGTGACGGGAGTAAGGAACGCGCATTTGGGCTCTATCCCCGCCACTCATCGACGGGTGCCCCATCCTTCGCGCCCTTTGCGAAGGGTGGGATCTACTGCTCTGCACCCGAGGCCTTTACCCCGCACACTCTGCTTATCCCACCCTTCGCAAAGAACGCGAAGGATGGGGCACCCAAACATTTGTGGTTGGAAGAAAGGGACAAAGACGCTGAATCGTATCGGGGGTGAGTCGAACGCCCTACTGGTTCGCCGTCATTTTCTGGATGGTGTTGGTGGTGCTCACGCCGATCACGGTAGGCACAATTTCAACCCTGCCGCCCCAGGTGGTTACATCGTCCGCTCCTACGATGTTGGAGGCGGTATAGTCGCCGCCCTTGACCAGCACGTCGGGGCGAATCTGCCGGATCAGGTCTGCAGGAGTGGCTTCATCGAAGATGACGACCGCATCGGCCGATCCCAAGGCAGCCAGAACACGGGCCCGATCCCGTTCGCCGACTACCGGCCGTGTGGGACCCTTCAGGCCCCTGACAGAGGCGTCGCTGTTCACGCCAATCACGATCTTGTCGCCAAATTCGCGGCACTGTTCGAGCAAGGTAATGTGACCCACATGCAGGATGTCAAAGCAACCGTTCGTAAAGACAATGCGCTCGCCGTTGGCACGCCACTCCGCCAAACGAACCAGCAGATGATCGAGGTCGAGAATCTTGTCCGGGCCCTTCATCTGGGTGGACTTGGTGAACTCCGCCACCAGCTCGCTGCGCGCGATGGGCGCAGTTCCGGTCTTGGCCACCACGATGCCCGCGGCAATGTTGGCCAGGTTCACGCCGGTCTCCGGATCGAGACCGGCCGCCAGCGAAGCAGCCAGCGCGGCAATGACCGTGTCGCCGGCGCCGGTAACGTCGAAGATTTCGCGGGCGCGGGTTGGAGAATGAAAAAAGGAATCGGCATAAAGAACGCGAATGCCCTTCTCACTCATGGTGACGGTCAGGTAATCGATGCCAAGCTGCGCGACGAGCTGTTGACCCGCAGGCAGCAGCAGCTCCAAATCATTGGGGGCAATGCCGGCTACCAGCCCGAGCTCTTGCAGGTTAGGGCAGATGGTGGTGGCGCCGGCGTATTTGCTAAAGTCCCGGCCTTTGGGATCGACCAGTACAGGGATCCCGCGCTCCCGGGCCAGGGCGATGACAGCCTGGCAAAGCTGCGCGCTCAACGCACCTTTGGCATAATCCGACAGAATAATCGCGTCGGCCGTTCGGGCCAGGGTAATCGAACGTTCCAGCAGCGCCTGGTTCTCCGCCTCGGTATGCGGGGCACCGCTCTCCACATCCAGCCGCAGCAATTGCTGATTACGAGAAACGATCCGGGTCTTCGAAATAGTGGACTGGACGGCAACGATCATCCCGGAAGCATCTACGCCGGCGGCGGTGAGGATCGCAGCCAGTTGCCGCATCTCGCTGTCATCGCCCCAGAAGCCTGCCTGGGTGACCCTGACGCCCAGGCCGACCAGGTTCATGGCCACGTTGGCTGCCCCGCCGGGCGAGTTCGTGGTGCGCACCGAACGCAGTACCGGGACCGGCGCTTCCGGCGAAATGCGGTCCACATTCCCCCAGATGGAACGGTCCAGCATGACGTCCCCGATCACCAGGATACGAAAGGCTGCGAATCCGCTTTCAATCAGTTCGAGGAGCCTGGACTGTTCTTTCAAAAGCATTTCCTCATCATCGCAAATAAACAGCACTTGATGCGACTGGCCTATACTACGGGGAGCCCGGCATAACACGTATGGCGATCGAGTTACTCAAATCCAGTGCTATCAGGGCCCGGCTGACACGAATCCTGCGTCCCAGGACGAAATGGGGCCGCGCTACCTTGTGGCTCGGCGTTCTGTGCCTGCTGCTCTGGGCCGCCGATTTAATGGGCGCAAAGGTTGACGGGTGGGCGGTATTTATCACCATGGCCTTCGCGTTTGTTGGTCTGGTCACGTTCTGCCGTTGGGGATATCGGCCCCTGCTCTGGCGGCTGCGCAACCGGTTGATCGTCACTTACCTCTTTATCGGGGTCATGCCGATCCTGCTGTTGTTGCTCATGGGTGGCTTGGCCAGCTATTTGTTCGCCGGCCAATTTGCCACCTATGTGGTCATCTCAGATCTGCATTCAGAGTTGCAACATCTGCAAGCGGCTAATGATGCGCTGGCTGCTCAGCTATTCCCTTTGGAAAAATCGGGCAAGCTGGACGAGAGGATCGCGGGCGAGTTTACCCGGGCTTCCGATGAGCGGTTCCCTGGGCGGACGGTTACCTTGTCGCGCAACGGAAAAGGCTTTGTCCTCTCCACCGGCGGAGAGTTGCTCAAAAAGGCCCCCGCGTCAGTTCCGGATTTCATCAACGCCGACTTCACTGGATTTGTTGTCGATCAGGATGGCCTGCATCTGCGCGCGATCAGGCTCTATGTCGGTGGCAGCCCGAGGACTGCCCTCATCTCCGATATTCCGATCACTCCCAATCTGCTCATAACCACCGCAGAGCGTCTGGGGGCGGTGACGTTGGCTCCGCCCGACCTGAAAGGGAATATTCGCTCCCTCCGTCCCTCAGCTGGGCGAACACCTGTAAGCGCCGGGAAAGTACCTCCTGGTTCCCATTGGTTTGACATAACCCTGAACTTCCCCACGCTGTTCTACGTGGTGGACTGGCAAACCGGAGAAAAACAAGAGCATGGGCTTATTCTTGTGGCCACCCGGCCCTCCATGCTTTATGCGACATTGTTCGAAACCTTAGGAGACGGGTACCTGGTCTTCCGCGACGGATTGCTCGCAATTGCTGTTTTTTTTGGAATCATTGAGATCGTCGCTCTCTATATCGGAGTTCGCCTCACGCGCAGCATGACCGCTTCTGTGGCCGGACTTTATCGGGCCACGGAACACGTAAATAGCGGCGATCTGAGCCACCGGATACAACTGCACGGCCGCGATCAGATGGCGGCGCTGGGGCATTCGTTCAATTCCATGACCGGATCACTGGCCAAGCTGATTCAAGAGCAGAAAGAGAAGCAGCGACTGGAGAACGAACTGAGCATCGCATATGAGGTGCAGGAGTTATTGTTCCCCGGCGAGGTGACCGACCTCCCGTCACTCCAGGTTCACGGAGTCTGCGTTCCCGCGCGCACCGTGAGCGGGGACTACTACGACTTCATTCCCCTGGGCAGCGACCGGCTGGTGCTGGCCGTCGGCGACATCAGCGGCAAAGGAATTTCCGCCGCTCTGTTGATGGCCACCGTGCATGCCTTCGTGCGCGCGTATTCGATCGAACCCGAGATGGCGCTGTCGCCCGCCTCCCTGCCCGCCTCGTTAACCTACGCATCGCACGAAGACCCCCGCATGTACTATCGCGGCGATGGCAGTGCGGAATCGCAAGTGGCGCCGGCCATGCTGATGACCACCTTGAACTACCAGCTTTATCGCAGCACCCCGGCGGCAAAATATGCCACCTTGTTCCTGGGTTGCTATGACGCCAAGGCGCGCGTGCTGACGTACTGCAATGCGGGCCACTTGCCGCCCATCATCCTGCGCGCCAACGGCGAGGTTTTCCGGTTAACCGTAAATGGCACCGTGGTCGGCCTGTTTGATGGTGTCACCTATGACGAATCGACGCTGGTGATGCAGGCCGGCGATATTTTTGTCGCCTATAGTGACGGGGTCACCGAACCAGAGAACGAGTTTGGAGAATTTGGTGAGGAGCGGCTGGTCGAACTGATCCAGGAGCACCGCAACAAACCTCTGCCCCGCATCACCGAGATTGTTGCCGGCGCCGTCGCGGACTGGATCGGCACCGCGGAGCAACCGGATGACGTCACCATCGTTCTGGCGCGCTGCACCGGCTGATACTATTTGGCGATGAACTATCGTGCACTTGGCCGTACCGGTTGGAAGGTTTCAGAGATCAGTTTTGGAGCATGGGCCATTGGAGGCGCATGGGGCCAGGTCAGCGATGAGGAATCACTGGCCGCGCTGAACCAGGCGATCGACTCAGGCATCAATTTTCTGGACACTGCGGATGTTTACGGTGACGGGCGAAGCCATCGCCTGATCGCAAAACTGAAGAAATCCCGCAAAGAAGAGATCATCGTCGCCACCAAGGTGGGCAGGCGTTTGCTCAATCAAACGGTCGCAGGTTACAGCCGCGACAATATTACGTCATGGATCGAGGACAACCTGCGGGACCTGAGCACCGAGGCTCTCGACCTGGTGCAGCTCCATTGCCCGCCGACCGACGCATACTATTGTCCGAATATTTTTGGCGTGCTGGATGACCTCGTGCACGCGGGCAAGATCCGCTTCTACGGGGTCAGCGTGGAGCGGGTAGAAGAGGCGCTCAAGGCGATGGAGTATTCCAACGTGCAGAGCGTGCAGATCATCTTCAATTGCTTTCGCCAGCGTCCGGCGGATTTGTTTTTTGCCCAGGCCCAGCGAAAGCAGGTCGGGATATTGGCGCGCGTTCCGCTCGCCAGCGGACTGCTTACGGGCAAGTTTCGCGCGGATACGAAATTTGGTCCCGACGATCACCGCAACTTCAATCGTCAAGGCCAGCGTTTCGATATGGGTGAAACCTTCTCCGGCGTCGATTATGACGTTGCGCTGGAGGCGGTCGAAGAGATACGCGCCCTGGTGCCGGCCGGCGTAAGCATGAGCCAGTTTGCTCTCCGCTGGATACTGATGTTCGATGCGGTGAGTTGCGCCATCCCCGGAGGTAAGCGCCCCAGCCAGGTAGCCGACAACGCTAAGGCCTCTGAACTGCCACCGCTCACACCGGAAGTCATGGCGGCCGTTCGCGGTATCTACGATAAGAGGATTAGGCCCCTGGTGCACCAACTCTGGTAACTCTATCCCAGCCACGAAATGACGGGTGCCCCATCCTTCGCGTTCTTTGCGAAGGGTGGGATAGTCAGATCACCCTTCAACCTGCCGCGGAATGCAAACTTATTCCTTAGGAGACCTGGGTACTCAATCCGCCGCTGCTGGGTGACAATTTGCTCCCTCTGCTAGTCTTTTAGTTGTACATGCGCACCCAAATTGTCAGTCTTACCCTTGCCCTGTTTTTTTCCTCGAGCTCTCTCGCCACTCCAGTGGACCCCGTCGCTTCGCGCCTTGCCGCGCAGAATGCGCTGTTTGAGCAGCAATATCAATCGGACCTGAAGTCCTCCCCGGAAACAGCGACCGCTTACGGGGATTATCGCTATAACGATCAACTCGATAACGTATCGATGGCTGAGGCAGAGCGAGAGCATGCCACGGATGAGACATTTCTCGCTCGCCTGAAGGCAATTCCGACTGAAGGTTTCGGCGAGCAGGACGTGCTTTCCCACCAGCTGATGGTTCGTATGCTGGAGCAGCGCAACGAAGACTACGCTTTCAAGGATTTCGAGATGCCGCTCTCTCAAATGGGCGGTGCGCACACTCAACTGGCAGATCTACCCCTATCCTCGCCTTTCAGCAGCGTCAAGTACTACGAGGATTACATTTCTCGCTTGCATCAGATTCCACGCGTGTTCACGCAGACCGAAGAGGTTATGCGCGCCGGGATGAAAGACAACCTCATGCCGGTTCGCTTTCTGCTGGAGAAGGTTCCCGCTCAGTGCCAGGGGATCATCGCGGCGGATCCTTTTTTGCAGCCCACAAAGAAATACCCCAGCAGCATCTCCTCCGCTGATCAGCAGCGCCTTACCCGCGAGATTACCGAAACAGTAAATAATGAGGTGCTGCCCGCCTATAAGCAATTCGCGAGCTTTGTGGCCACGGAGTACGCTCCTCATGGCCGCACTACTCTCTCCACCGCTTCGCTGCCGGGTGGCGAGGAGCGGTACCGGCATTACATCCGCAGCCGCACGACGATCAGCGACATGACTCCCGACCAGATTCACCAGCTCGGTCTGCAAGAAATGGATCGGATCGGGAAAGAGATGCTGGACATCGCGCACCAGGAAGGCTTCTCCGATGTGGCATCCTTCGATGCATCGATCAAGAAGAATCCCAAGTATGTGCCGGCCTCGGCCGAGCAAATTCTCGATGACTATCGTCGCTACCTCGGGCAGATGCAGGGCAAGCTGCCACAGCTTTTTACTTATATTCCGGGCTCCCCTGTGACGGTTGAGGCCATTCCGTCTTTCCAGGCGGCGATGGCGACCCACTATCAAACTGGAACTCCGGACGGCAAGCGACCGGGACGCGTGGTTGTCGCCACTTCTGACTTTGCCCACCGCACCCTCATAGATGATGAAGCCACCGCCTATCACGAAGGCATTCCCGGCCATCACATGCAGTTGTCGGTCGCGCAGCAGATGACGAGTCTGCCGAATTTTCGCCGGCACACCTTTAATTCGGGCTATATCGAAGGCTGGGCTCTGTATGCGGAGCAACTGGGCAAGGAGGTTGGTTTTTACCGCGATCCTGTGTCGGAGTATGGCCGGCTGAGCAGCGAGCGCTTTCGCGCCGTGCGCCTGGTGGTCGATACCGGCATCCACTCCAAAGGCTGGACCCGCGACCAGGTAGTGGACTTCTTTCGCAAGGCGAATGTGATCGATGAACCTATGATCCAGACTGAGACCGACCGATATATCGCCTGGCCGGGGCAGGCCCTCAGTTACAAGTTGGGGCAGCTCAAGTTCGTTGAGCTTCGGGAGCGCGCGCGCAAGGAACTGGGTCCAAAGTTCGACATACGGACCTTCCACGACGAGATGTTGAACGGGGGTGTCCTGCCCCTGGATCTACTGCAAGTGCGAACTGAGGCCTGGGTCAAGGCGCAGAAGGCCGGGGCACAAGTCGCAGCAGGAAACTAGGCCGGCACGGCTTCTGCAACCAACGCTTTAAGATTTTTTACCAAGCTGCCGAAGAGCTTGGTTTTGTATCAGGGCACGACTCTAGTCGGGCCATAACTGTTTGAGAATATGCAGGGCTTAACGCGCTGCGTGAGCACTCGACTTACAAACTGAGTCCCGAAGGGACGGCTGAGAGTAGCCCAGGACGCTAGTCCTGGGTAGAGATGACAACCAGAAACAGTCCCGTCAGGGACGGCTGAGAATGTCCCAGGACGCCAGTCCTGGGATTGCTAAGGGGGCGACGACTCTACGCGAGAACTCACAATCCGCCCAGGACTGGCGTCCCTGAGACATTCTCAGCCGTCCCTTCGGGACTCAGTTTGTAAGTCGAGTTCTCACGCAGGCTCTTTAGCCCCTGCCTCCCGTGCCCCTACGTCCATTTGCCGGTTGCAAATTTCTCCGCAGCCTGTAAAGCCCGGAACACCGAGGACTCGCACACCCTTTGAAGCCCCCGAGCAAACACCCGCTTGATCTTCTCCTTTTATTCTCCTATAGTGGTGGACATGCGCGCTCTGCCCTTCCCCAAGTCTTGCGTGGTCTGCTGCAAGAAGTGCGGCCACGACGTGTTAACCGGAGCAGATAGTTTCCCTGCCTGCCCCGTCTACGTGGTGTGTTCGCTCTGCGGAGAAAAGCGGAAATACCTGCCCTCAGAGGTCATGCACGGCAGGCCGCATTTCCTGCTGCGGAAAAGAGCCAGCAGGCGGCAGGCCCCGCTGATCATTTCGGCAAGGGCGAGAGCTTGATCGTTCTGCCTTCACGCGCAGATTGCCTTGCCGCATCCAGAATCTGCATCACCACCACATTGGTCTCAAGCGAAGTTAAATCGCCGTCCGGCTGCAAGCTTCCGTTCAGTACAGCAGCCAGGTAGTGGAGCGAACCGTCGTTGGGCGCGGATAACGGCGGGGCCGTGGTTTGGCTCTCCCGATCCTGACCCTTGGTCCGTAGACGTAGCCCGTCCGGTCCAACGGTAATGGCGTACCCGGTCGCACCGTACACTTCCATATCTTTGCGGGCGAACGGCCAGTTCCAGGAAGCCATCAGCACTACCTGCACTTTGGGATAACGCACAATGACCGTCGCTTCGTCGGCCACACGCGGATAGATCTCCGGTTTGTCCGTCTGCGTAACGGCGGTTACGCTCAACGGAGACTCCCCGTGCAATAGCCAGGTGGCCAGATCCGCACCGTAGCAGCCAAAATCGTATAAGGCCCCATCGCCGTTCTGTTCCGGATCCTCCAGCCATTTGAGAAACTCCGGCTGCACGCCGATTTCCTTCGGTCCTTCGTGGCCGTCGTGCACCACGATCCTGCGCGGATCGCCCAGCGCGCCCTTGGCCACCTCTTCATAGGCAGCCCGGTTGCTTGCGTACCAGGTCGTTTCGTAATTCACCAGGACCTGGATGTGATGTTCTCGCGCGGCGCGGCGAATCGCCAGCGCATCGTCAAGCGACATGGTCAGCGGCTTTTCCACCATGACGCTCAACCCGCGCTGGGCTGCCGCTTCAATCACTTCTCGGTGTTTGCCGATCGAGGTGTAAACCAACAAGGCCTGCGGATGGCGGGCAGCAATCATCGCATCCAAGTCGCTGTAGAAAAGGCTTGCGTCCAGATGAAACTGGTCTGCGTACCGATGGCAGAGCGCAGTGTCTGCATCCACTATGCCCACCAGCTGGACCTCATGCTGATTAGGGAATTGTTTGAGGAACCCGCCCACGTGTCCGTGCTCGAGTCCGACAATGGCGACTCGTAACGGCTGTTGCTGGGCGAGGGCGCTCCCGCAGAAAAGAAAAAGGACGACTAACTTGAAAAGCCGCAAAGGCTTCCTCCAAAAACTTCTACGTTTGTGGGGGAGCCTTGCCGGAGCGCAGTACCCAGGCGCCATCCCGCTTTTCCAGATAGACCCACACAGCTTGCGAGCACAGGTTCCCACACCAATCGAGAATATAGACCAGCGCGGCGGTTTGCGCTGTATTGAAATAAACCTCGCTTAAAAAAGTGATGCCCAGGTACTGGCTATATTTGGACTGGTCATCCGACGAGGCGCCCGGGGAGGCACGCGCAGCTTTGAATCGCGCCACGTCCGAAGGCGCCAGTAAAGTATAGGGCCGCGGGAGATTAAAGCGGGGCGGGGGCTTCAACACCAGGCGTTCCTTCTTGCGCTGGTTGTAATCGCTCACCGCCTCCTGGAAAGCGTGCGGATTGTCTGCCGGCGGCTGGAGAAAAGAATCCGGTGCCAGCTTGGGATCCATGTCATCTTCATTCACAGTAGTGTCGGCGATTGCCCAGGGTCCGCCGGAATCCATGTCCGTAAACACCTGGCCGGGCATAATCAGAGAATAGATTTGGAAGGAATCCGGACGTCGATCGGATGGGGCAGCATTCTTGGTTTGCGCAGGAATGAGAGCCGTTGAGGTCGTAATTGCGAGTCCCAGCAGGACGAGGCGTTTCATGGATCGGATCGCCATGGGCAATCACTCCTGGTTGGTGCTTTCTTTAATAGTAGCCTTTTTGGCGTAAATCTATGATTGCTGTCCGGTTTTGAGCCGGGGTCTATCGTTCGTTCCGACGTAAGGGGCGGCCACCCATGGCGCCTGTCAGCTTGCCTCGATCCCATTCGAGTTGGCCATTGACCAGCACGTACTCCACGCCCTTCGAAACCTGGTTAGGATTCTCGTAAGTTGCGGTGTCGAGAATGGCCGCTGGGTCGAAGACGGTCACATCTGCGTAGAAGCCCGGTTTCAGAATTCCACGGCTGGATAGATGCTCTCGCTGTGCCGGCAAAGAGGTGACCTTGCGAATCGCCTGCGGCAGGTCAAGCAGTTGCAAATCGCGGGTATAGTGACCCAGAAACCGGGGCATCGAACCCCACGCCCGCGGGTGGGTATGCGGCTCAAAGAGTGGTCCGTCCAACGAAGTCTCGCCGGCATCGAGACCGATGCTGGTCCAGGGCTGTTTCAGGCCATACCGCAGATCGTTCTCGTTGGCCATGAAGTACAGCGCTTCCGTCTGACCTTTATCGGCAAGGATGAAATCAAAGAGCGCGTCCATCTCTGGCTTGCTCTCCATTTTGGCCATTTCCGCGACGGTCTTGCCTTCATAAATCTTGAGGTCTGGATTGTTCACCGCCGCAATCATGACGCCTTTGCCGCCGCCGCAATCCAGATAAAGGTTTTCCCAATCGTCATGGTCCTTCGACATATCGGCCACTACCCGGCGCCGAGTCTCCGGGTCTTGTAACCGCTGCAGTAGCTTTTCACTGCCGCCGTCAGCCATCCAGGGAGGCAGCGATGAGGCGAGCGCGGTACCCCCGGCTATGTAGGGATACATACTGGCGGCGATGTCCAGGCCGGAATCCCTGGCCGCCTGCAGTTTGGCCACCACCTGGGGCATTCTTCCCCAACGCGATTGGCCGCTGACTTTGAGATGAAAAATCTCCACCGGAAGATTCGCCTCGCGTCCAATACGAATGGCCTCATCCAAAGCCGCCATTTCACTTTGCCCTTCGCTGCGCAGGTGCGAGGCGTAAAGGCCGCCGTATCTCGACGCCACTCTGGCCAGGGCAATGAGCTCCTCAGTCGTTGCGTAATGGCCGGGGGGATAAATCAGGGCCGTAGAAATGCCCAAGGCGCCCTGCTCCATCGCCGTCGCCACCAGCGATTCCATTTGTTGAAGCTCCGCCGGCGTGGGCGCACGATCCACGTCCCCCAGGACCGCCTCACGCACCTGGGATGCGCCGACGTAGGTCCCCAGGTTAATGGGAGTGCCGGTACTCTCCAGGCGGTGAAAATAGCCGGCGAGGTCATGCCAGTCGACAGAAAGATGGTAATGATCCAACAGGATCTTTTGCGGCGCGAGCGTAAGCTCGTTTTGCGGCGCGATGGAGCCGCCTTCTCCGGTGATTTCGCTGGTGATGCCTTGCGATAATTTGCTCTGCGAGCGGTGGTCGATCAGCAGGGACTCTTCCGACTGACCCAGCATATCGATGAACCCCGGGGAAACCACCAGGCCGGACGCGTCGATGACCCGCTTCGCCTGGGCGCCCTCGAGTGATCCAATCGCGGCAATGCGGTCACCCCGGATGGCGATATCGCCTGCATACCAGGGGTTCCCGGTACCATCGAGGATGTGGCCATGGCGAATGACCACATCGTAACCTGCCTCGGGTGCGGCGGAGTGACATCCGGCAGGGAGTAGCCCGAGAAGAGCAACCAGGAAACCTATCTTGTGAGCCATGGTATTTTCGGCATTTGCGGTAGTCTCCAGCCTGTTTCTGATTCGACGACCAGGAAGACAAGCCGGTTCCCATCCGGATCCTGAACGGTCAGCATGGAATCGTGCTTCTCGAATGCGATGTTTGCTGCAGTGAGTTGGGAGGCGGCATGCCGCACGCTGGGCACAGCGAAGAGAACCTGATCTGCGCCTGGGGTAATTTCTACCACCTGACCTGAGGTGCCGGGCAGCAGCAGAGGAATCAAGCCCGGTTCCAGGGCATTGCGCGATTCGTGAAAACTCATCTGTTGTTCATAGAAGGTCCGCGCGGCGACCGGATCTTCCATTCTCAGGCTGACACCCCAGATCTCCTTCGAGATTCGGTCTGCGCCCAGGTGTAGGCCCTGGTCCTTGCTGTGCAGGGATCCAGGCATGTACTGGGTATATTCGATGTTCTGCTGCTCGGGCCCCACCATGGTGAAGAGCAGGTTGCCGGCCCCGGCGTGTTGGACGGGCGTAGGGGTAAGGCCGCGCGCCAGGTAAGCGTGATGGAGGCCTGCGAGATCGGTGGACTCAAAGCAGAGGTGCATAAAGCCGATGGACTGCGAAGGATCCTGCTGCGGATATATCTCAATAAACTGGTGGTCGTTTACTTTAAAAAACGCTTCGCTGATCTTGCCGTCTTTGCTAAGGGTAAAGGCCTGCTCGAATCCCAGTTTCTGGTAGAAGTCGCGGGCGCGTGTTAGATCAGAGACGCGGATGGCGACATGGGCGATCCCGCTCAGCGTTGCCGTCGGAATTTGCGCCGTTACCAGCGTGGGGAGCAGGAAGAGGGTCAACAGGTAAGCGCGGAAAAGCCTCATAGCGTCTTATTATCACCGTAGAATGGTTCATGGCATGGACGTAAACTGGGAACAGGAATTTCCATGGCAAAGCAATACCAGAGCATCGAACCGAATCACCAGAAATTTATTCTGCAACAGCGGATTTTCTTCGCTGCCTCCGCTGCTGCAGAAGGCCGGGTGAACGTCTCCCCGAAAGATGCGGCAGCCTTGCGCATCCTCAGCGCAAACAGGGTCGCTTACCTGGATCAAACGGGTAGCGGCAATGAGACTGCAGCGCATCTGCGCGCCAATGGCCGTTTGACGCTGATGTTCTGTGCTTTGGTGGGTCCACCCCTGATTCTCCGGCTCTATGGGCAGGGCCACGCTCTGCTTCGTGGCTGCCCGGCATACTCCGAATCGCTTGCCGCTTCGTTTTCGAATTCGGAGCCGCCCGGCGCACGTCAGATCGTTGTGCTTGACGTTGATTTGGTCCAGACTTCCTGCGGATACGGCGTTCCGTTGTTTGAATACGCCGGCGAGCGGCCAACTTTGCAGCGATGGGCCGAGGCAAAGGGGGAAGACGGACTGGAAGAATACAGGCGATCGAAAAATGCGTTCAGTATTGACGGGTTTTCGACCGGACTGATTGAGTCTTCCTGAGTTGAGTACAAAACGATGAATCGCTCCGAGGGTCAGAATACCGGCGTGCTCATCGTCGGCGCAGGGCCTACAGGCCTGGTGTTGGCTCTCTGGCTGACGCGGCTGGGTGTAGGAGTGAGGATTATCGATAAGACAGCGGAGCCAG
>Ga0302177_10001129_pt1 | contig 19292 bp, 14 predicted proteins | sample I_Palsa_E1_2_FD_198780 | JGI IMG/M metagenome (GOLD analysis project Ga0302177, IMG submission 198780) | Peat permafrost microbial communities from Stordalen Mire near Abisko, Sweden - I_Palsa_E1_2 | ecosystem: Environmental > Terrestrial > Soil > Palsa > Peat permafrost | place: Sweden... | reverse complement strand
GGCCGGTTCGGCTGGTTGTTTGTGTCTTAATAGGCTGCGGAAAAACTCTGGTCCGTTTAAGCGGGTTTTCAAACCCGCTTAAACGCTCGGGTTATAATTCGGGCCTTCAGAGGGTGTGTGAATACCTGCGGTTCCTTCGCTGGTATTCACACACCTTCTAAAGCCCTGGTGGCTGCTTCTCAAGCTGTTTGAGACTTTTTCCGTAGCCTCTTAGCCGCATCGCAGCGCAGCAATCCGCGCCCAGCCGCGATTCTCCGCGCCTGCCTGGTTTTCCGGTGAAAACCGACAGTTGGCGGTATTCTTGATGCACGCGAGCGCCGCGTCTCGCCACGGTCCCGGTTTTCACGGGCCGCCTTTCTCGAGTTCAGGGGGCCGCGCGATCCATGTTCTCTGTCTCAATGTTTCCGGGCGCGATCGCGATTAACCTTTATCTCGCCGCCAGCCTCATCGGCTTCGCGACTGGAACGGCGATCAGCATTCTTCTTCTGGTTCTCACCGCGCGCGCCGCCAAACTGCCGGGCGCCAGCGCAGCCAATATCCTGTTCGTGACTTGCTGCCTAATATGGAATCTGGGCGGTCTCGCGCATTCCGTCGCCCTCACATGCGGGGCGCCCGAACAAGGACGAGCGGCGCTCATCATCCTGGCCTGTCAGTACACCGCAGCCGCGGCATGGCCCATCACCGTGTTAAGCCTGTGGAGCCCGCTCGCTACCCTGCGTTGGCAAAGAATCGGCTGCCGGTCGTTGCAGACCCTGGCGGTGATCACCTGTACGGTGATCGTCATACCGCTCTGGCATGGCGTCTTAACGGGTGCGAACTTCGCTTCCCTGGTCATCCTAAAGTTATCGACCCCATACAACGGAGCCATTCTACTCACGCTGGGAATCGCCCTGTTCCGGGAACGGCTCGCATCGCGGGCGATGAGGCTTCCTGTTCTGGCAATGCTGGTGGGCACCTTCGGCGCCATGACGGGAGTTCTCATCACGCAATTGTTGCCGTTGGACCGTGTTGTTAACGACCTGCTCCGCGTCGTCAGCGAACAGATCACACTCTTCGTCGTTCTAGGCGCGTTCTTCTTGTTCGCCCGTTTCCGGTTTTCCGATTTGTTTATCCGTCATAGCCTCAGGGTCGTGTTGGCGGCGCTCACGGCTGTGGCCTTCACGCTGTCCTACTACATCCTTTCGTTCTTCCGATTCGAGGGCCGCGTGGCCTATCCGGGGGCTGCCCGGGCATTCGTCGAGACCCTGACGGCGGTTCCCATGTTGGTCCTGTTCACGTTCGTTGACCGTCGTATCGGCGAATGCGTGAACCGTTGGATCTTCCGTGCGCCGGACTACCGCACTCTGCTGCGGGAATTGTCGGAAAAGCTGGCGCGCCTTCGGTCCGAGACAGAGATCGCCGAAGCCGTGGAGACAACTGCCCGTCAATCGCTGGAGCTGAGAGCCGCCCATCTGGTTACGCTCGAGAACCTGTCCAGCACGAGCCTGCCCAAATCGAGTTGGATGGACGCGGTCAACGACGGCGAACTCGTGGAACTCGATTGCCAGAACCCAAGCCACGCGGGGCACACCCAGGACGAAGTCGAATTGCTGGTTCCGGTTCGATCCGAAGGCCGGGTCACCCACATGCTCTCCATCGCGCCCGGTCCTGCGCGGCGCGGCCTGGTGACGCACGAAGTGAATTATTTGCGCAGCGTGGCAGCGCAGTTCGGTCATCGGCTCGACGCACTGCACATGGAAGAGCGGCTGGCCGCGGTGCAGAGCCGTGAAGCGGTGCTGCAGCAGCAGGTGACCGAGGCGGAGCTGCGAGCCTTGCGCGCTCAGGTCAACCCGCATTTTCTCTTCAATTCACTCAACAGCATCGCAAACCTCGTGGTGACCAATCCCGGGCAAGCTGAGACCATGACGCTGCGGCTCGCCAGAGTCTTCCGCCATGTGCTGGCCAACTCCGCGCGACCCCTCATTGCGCTGCACGAAGAAATGGAGTTCCTTGAGACGTATCTGCAGATTGAAGAAGCTCGGTTCGGCAGCCGGCTTCAAGTCAAGATCGCCGTCGACCCGGCGGTCGCCATGGAGCAGATTCCCTCGCTGATCCTTCAGCCCATTGTTGAAAATGCGCTGAAGCACGGCTTGGGACCAAAGCCCGGTCCAGGCCACTTGTGGATCACTGCCGAAGCGGACGGGAATCAGGTGCGTCTGCGAGTGGAAGATGACGGCGTCGGACCCGCAATCGGAGTCTTGAAACTCAACGGCAGCAATGGACGATCGAATGGAGTCGGGCTCGAGAATGTTGCGCAGCGCCTCCATGCGCTCTATCAGGACCAGGGCCGGATGACCATAGAAGTGCGGCAAGCGGGTGGAACGCGCGTCACAATTCTGTTGCCACGCGAGAGCGGAGCCGCGGCGTGATGCGGAGCCTGGTCATTGACGATGAGGCGGATGCTCGCGCGCGGCTGATCCGGTTGCTCGGCGCTCATCCCGAAGTCGCTGTGATCGGCGAGGCTCAGGATGGCCTCGAGGCGGTTGAGAAAATCGAAGAGCTTCGGCCTGACCTTTTGTTTCTCGATATAGAAATGCCCGGGCTCAAGGGCTTCGAGGTCCTGCGGTCGATTCCGTCTTCCATCGAGATCCCGCTCGTCATCTTCACCACGGGGTACGACCAGCACGCCATGGCGGCCTTCGATGCCAACGCGCTCGCCTACCTTCTCAAGCCCATCGAACCGGAGCGGTTGTCGCTTGCGATAGAACGCTCGAGCAAGCTTTGCTCTGCTTCCGCGGAAAAAGAAAAGGAGCGCGAGAGCATTCTGCGCGCGACAGGCGAGGCGCCGAAGACGCTCCGCAAAATCGTCTGCCGGAAAAACGGACGCGCCCTGCTTGTGCCTGCGGAACAAATCCTCTGGTTCCAGGTGCACGATGGAATCGTGCATGCGACGACAGTGAAAGACTCGTTCTGGGTGAATTACCAGCTTTCCGAACTTGAAGCCGCCTTGCCGGAGTTCTTCCGCGCGCGCCGCGAGGTGCTGGTCAATATGTCGCGGATCAAAGAGATCAGGCCTTACTTCAAGAGCAGCTTTCTGCTTGTCATGTCCGACGCTGCGTCCACTGAGATCCCCGTGAGCGAACGGCAGGCCCGGCCGCTGCGCCAGCGCCTGCCCGGTCTCTAGAAGCGCTTTAGCGAAAACTGCGAGGTCAATACGTCACCGTCAGTGTTACTGTGGCGGAGTGCTGGATCGATTCCGACGCGGCGTTCACCGTAACGGTCGATGTCGTCGGGACATTCGGGGCCGATGGCTGAGAGGGGGATCCGCCGCCGCAGGCCGTAAGCATCCCCGCTCCGGCAAACGTCATTGTCAGCAGCAGCACCATCCACACCCTGCGCCGCTTTCCCAGCCAGAGAAAGCCGACGGCCAGTGCCAGCGGTGCCGCCGGGAAAAGCGGGCGCGAGTTCCATCGTAGCGAGCCCGTTTCTGTACTGACCGAAAGGGTGAGTTGTGTTGTAACTGCTCCGGCCCCGGAGGGTGTAACCGTCGCTGGACTGAATGTGCAGCTGACGCTCGGCTGCAAGCCGGTGCAGGCAAAGCTGACGGTGGAATCAAATCCGTTTTGCGGAGTTACCGTGAGCGTCACCGCGCCCTGGCTGCCGGAGGCGACAGTCAGCGAGGTGGGCGAGCCGGCAAAGGCAAAAGCGGGTGGCGGCTGAATGGTATACGTTGCCGTGGCCACAGCGCTGTTGTTGTAGCTACTGGCTGCAGCGACGGCATGGATAGTTTCCGTCGAGGAAACGGTGATCGGGCCAGTATATTTGGCGGACGAAGTGGTGGGGGTTGTGCCGTCGATCGTGTAGTAGATCAATGCTCCCGGGGTGGCATCGCTCATGGTCACTGTCTGCGCCGTCGTATACGTTCCAGCAGCGGGAGAAAAGGCCGGCGTAGCGGCAGTCAGCTGGATGGTATACATCCCGGAGGCCACGGCACTGATGACATAGTTGGCAGCGATTGCGATGGCACGAATGGTTTCCGTCGAGGAAACGGTGATCGGCCCAATGTATTTCGTGGAGGAAGGAGTGGGGACAGAGCCGTCGGTGGTGTAGTAGATCACCGCGCCGGGTGTCGAATCGCTGATCGTCACACTCTGCGCCGTCGTGTAGGTGCCGGATGCCAGGCTGAGGGTGGGAGTCGCCGTCACCATCACCGGCGTGGTCTCCCATAGATCGTTCAGGTAGCCGATCGTTCCCTGCGCATCGGAACCGGATCCTCCGAAGAGCCAGAAATTGCCGTAGATATCAGTCCAAGCGACCCCTTCGGTCCTGCTTCCGGGCAGGTTACCGGCAGCTGCGGTGCCCAGCGTGCCGTATACCCCGACAGTCGCGCCACCGGCGCCCACCATGCTGCTGCCGCCCATCCAGGTCCATTCACTCGCAACAGGATCGAACTTCCAGGAATCATTCAGAAAGCCGGGCACGTTGTTGGCGTCAGAGCCGTTTCCTCCAAAGAGCCAGAGCGTTCCGTCCTGATTTGTCCAGGTGACTGTGGACGCGCGGCTGCCAGGCGTATTTCCGGCAGCCGCAGTGCCCAGCGTGCCGTACACTCCCGGCCAGTTGCAGATACCACTTATATCCAGGCAGCTGTTGGGCAAGGTGTCGCTCCCGCTCATCCAGGCCCATTCGCTGGTCGCGGAATCGAACTTCCACAGATCATTCAGATCGCCCTCGGCAACGGTCGAGCCGACCAGTACGAAACCGGTGCCTCCGAAGAGCCAGAAATTGCCGTCGTTATCCGCCCATGCGGCTGCGCCCTCCCGGGCTCCGGGTACATTCCCGGGGGCTGGAGTGCTCAGTTGTCCGTAGACTCCTGGCTGGAGGGTAGTGCTGCTGCCTCCCATCCAGGCCCACTGGTTTGTGGATGGAACGTACCTCCACAAATCGTTCAGGTTGCCAAACTGGCCGGGAGTGCTCCCCCCGTAGCCTCCAAAAAGCCAGAGGCTGCCGTCTTTGCTGGTCCAGGCAACCCCATTGTTCCGGCTCCCCGGAAGGCTGCCCGCGGTCAGCGAGCCCAGCGTTCCATATACCCCGGCAACCGTGCCGTTGACGTCCAGATTGCTGCTGCCCCCCACCCAAGTCCATTCGCTGGTAGAAGGACTGAACTCCCACAGGTCGTTCAGATTTCCGTTTGTGCCCGCAGCGTCGAAGCCTGCTCCGCCGAAAAGCCAAAGATTTCCATTCGCGTCCGTCCAGCCCAGCGCTCCCGAGCGGCCTCCTGGGGTATTTGTAACTGCGGGTGTACCCTGCTGGCCGTATATTCCAGACTGGCCGCCATTGAAAGCGGCGATCGTATTGCTTCCCGAAACCCATGTCCACTCATTGGTCGAAGGGCCGAATTCCCAGAGATCGTTGAGGAAGCCGAAAGTCTCGGTGGAATCAAGGCCGCCTCCTCCGAAAAGCCAGAAATTACCATCCTTATCTACCCAACTGACCGCGCCCAGTCGTCCGCCAGGGATATTGGCAGCCGACGGCTGACCCTGAGTGCCGTACACTCCTGGCTGGCCTTTTTCGCCGTTGTCATTTTGTGTAAGGACGCTGCTGCCGCCCATCCAGGACCACTCGCCGGTCTGCGCATGAGCAGCCAGGCACTCGGCAGCGGCAACAAGAATGGCTAGTACGGCGGTGCTTCGAATTCGAAAAACAGTCTGGGGAACAATGGGCAACACAGCGGAAAAGGCAGAAAAAAAAGCAGACAGGGCGAGCTTCACAAGTGATTTCCTTACCTGGGGTTGGCCCGGGGGGACTCCGAGCTACGCGCACTGATTATCGTATCTACGATGTTTTCCGGCACCATTATTCTTTCGAATATATATCTGTAGTAACCCCCGAAAAGGATGAAGCCGCGTGGCTCGAAAAGGCGGTGCTGGCGGCGATCGATGAGGGGCATTGAAGGTGGCATTGAAGGGGCAGCCGTTGAAGGGAAGGCGACGGGTGCCGTCCCCTATAATCGGCTTCCTGCATGACGCACTACACTGGCAGGGTAGAGAATCAAACTAAGACATTTGAGAGGATTCGCATGCCTGGCTCATTTCTCCGTCGTCATGGCTCTGCGGCAGTTTTCGCGGCTGTAACTATTGCTCTCACCACCGGCACGCGGGCCCAGAATTCGCCGGGCCCACAACCCGCACCGATGCCTCCGCCCATTGTTGCCCCGGCCGATACTCAGTATCTCGGTACCATTTCGCTGCTCGTCGATTTTACCAACGTCACCGATCGCGTGATGCAAGTGCATGAGACGATCCCAGTCAAAGGACGCGAGATTACACTGCTCTACCCTCAGTGGCTTCCCGGAAACCATGCTCCCTCAAACCAGGTTGCCGCAATTGCCGGTCTGGTCGTGACGGTGAACGGCAAAAGCATCCCCTGGATGCGCGACCCGGTGAATATGTACGCTTTTCATGTCGGGCTGCCGCAAGATGCAACCACGCTGGACGTAACCTTCCAATACCTGGCGCCGCTGGATCCCAAACAAAGCCGGATTTCCGCAAAGTTCGCAGACCTTACGTGGAACACCGTGTTGCTCTATCCGGCGGGATACTTCACCCGCGATATCAAAATTGAGACTGCGCTCCGTTTGCCGGAGGGATGGAAATTCGCCTGCGCGCTGGAAGTGAAGTCACAGAGCGGCAGCCAGGTTGAGTTCAAACAAACCACCGTAAATACCCTTGTCGACTCGCCCCTCTATGCAGGCGTCAATTTTAAGCGTTTCGATCTCTCGACTGGACCGGACAACCCGGTTTACCTGGATGTCTTCGCGGAGAAGCCTGGAGATCTGGAAATCTCTGCGGAAGAACTGCAATCTCACAAGAACCTGGTGATCGAAGAGCAGAAACTCTTTAAATCGCATCACTACGATCACTATGATTTTCTTTTTTCTGTCAGCGATATTATCAGCGGAAAAGGCCTGGAGCATCACCAATCGAGCGAGGACGGTTCTCCGGCCAACTACTTTACCAACTGGGATGCGAACGTCGCCGCCCGCGCTCTGCTGCCGCACGAATACACCCATTCGTGGAACGGCAAGTTCCGCCGGCCGGCAGACCTGTGGACGCCGAACTTCAACGTACCGATGCGCAATAGCCTGTTGTGGGTTTATGAGGGATTGACCGACTATTACGGCGAAGTGCTCACAGCCCGGTCGGGTATGCGGACACCTGAGCAGGAGCGCGATGAATTCGCAGAAACCGCCGCCAACTTCGAAATCAGCCCGGGACGAACATGGCGATCTTTGGAAGACACCACTAGCCAGCCCATTGTTTCCTCGCACGGGGCGTACCCCGAGCCCTGGCCGAGCTGGCAGCGTTCTTACGACTACTACTCGGAGTCAGACCTTATCTGGCTCGATGCCGACACCAGGATCCGCGAGCTGAGCGGGGGAAGCAAGTCTCTTGACGATTTCGCGAAGCTCTTTTTCGGGATCGATAACGCGAGCTACATCACTGTTACTTACACCCTGGATGACCTGGTGAAAGCGTTGAACACCGTGCAGCCGTACGACTGGGCGGGATTTTTCCGCACACGGGTTTATGAAGTCAACACCAAGGTACCGGAGAGTGGCTTCACCCAGGGCGGCTACCGGCTGGTGTACAACGATCACGAACCGGAGTGGCTGAAGAAGGTGGACAGCTCTCGTCCCACGCGCTTCGCGACTTCTCTGGGCTTCTCCATTAAACCGGATGGCGGCCTGACCAGCGTTTGGTGGGATAGTCCGGCCTTCAAAGCGGGCATCACTCCCGATATGCAGCTGCAAGCCGTCAACGATGAGAAGTACACGGTTGCGGGTCTGAAAGAGGTCGTGCTGGCGGCGGAGCACAGCCAACAGCCGATCAAGCTTTTGCTCAAGCGTGGCGATGACTTTGTCACAGTCTCTTTGGACTACCACGGCGGCATGCGATACGCACACCTGGAGAGAGTCGAAGGATCGCCCGATCGGCTGGATATGATCCTCGCACCAGCAAAGTAACAAAGGCGTACAAGAGGAATGTTGCTCATTTGGGAACCAGCGAGTGTATTCTATCGGGTGCGTCGAAAAGTCCCAAGAATGCTCTCACTGAAATCTCCTGAAACCACCTCGCTCTCGCGCATCGACCGCCGTGAATTTATCAAAACGAGTTCTCTGGCCGCCGGTGCGCTCGCGTTTGGCGTGCCGGCACTTTTGCGCGGACAGAATCTCAACAGCAAGCTGAACATCGCCTGCGTCGGAATCGGCGGTAAAGGCCGCAGCGACACCGATGCCTGCGCCGACGAGAACATTGTCGCGTTGTGCGACGTGGATTCTGGTTCAGCGGCTTACGAGATGCAAACCAAAAAATATCCGAGCGCGAAGTTTTACAAAGATTTCCGCCAGATGCTGGACCAGATGGGCAATCAGATCGATGCGGTGACGGTTTCGACTCCGGATCATATGCATGCGATCGTGGCGTCAGCGGCGATGCAGAGGAACAAGGCGGTGTTTTGTCAGAAACCGCTCACGCAGACGATCTATGAAGCGCGCTATTTGCGCAAAATGGCCAAGGAGAGAAAGCTCGTTACGCAGATGGGCAATCAGGGCAGCTCCGCGGACGGTTTGCGCCGCGCGGTCGAGACGATGCAAGACGGGCTCATCGGACAAGTGCATGAAGTTCACGTCTGGACGAACCGCCCAGTCTGGCCGCAGGGAATGGATCGTCCACTCGGAGAAGATCCCGTTCCTGCAACATTAGATTGGGATATTTGGATTGGACCGGCTCCGATGCGGCCGTATAAGGCCAGTCATATTCCAGTTGATCGATATGGGATTTACGAGCCGTTCACCTGGCGCGGCTGGCAAGATTTCGGCACCGGCGCGCTGGGCGACATGGCGTGCCACACGGTCAACATGCCGTTTCGCGCCTTAAATCTTGAGTATCCGACGGTAGTTGAAGCGATGCCTTTGGGCCGGATGAACAAGGAATCGTATCCCGTCGGTGCCAAAATTCGCTTCGACTTTCCCAAGCGCAAAGCGCACATTCCCCTCGAACATCCGCATCTTTTCCATCATGACAGAAAGATCGAGCACGATGCGGTGGCACTGTGGTGGTATGACGGCGGCCAGCCTGACCCCACAGCCCGCGGCGGCCATGACCTGAGCAACAAGCCGCCGGCCGAAGTGACTGCCGACATTGTCGCGCTGCGCGGCAGTGTTCCCGATAGCGGTTGTCTCCTGATTGGCGACGGAGGCAAGGTCTTTTCACCTGACGATTATGGAACGAGTTTCTTCGTGAAGCTGAAGGGCGATCAAAAGTTTCTCGACTACACCGAGCACCCGGCAATGGCGCAATATCCAGAGCGCATCCCGCGCAACCATTACGGTAAAACCGGCGGAAGTAGTGTTTTTGCCCATGCACAGGAATGGCTCGTTGCGGTTAAGGAAAACAAGCCTGAGATCTGCTACTCGCGTTTTGACATCGCCGCGCGCCTCACGGAGATCATGCTGCTGGGCTGCGTGTCACTGCGCGCGGGTCAGAAGATTGAGTGGGACGGACCGAAGATGGTTGCGAAAAATTGTCCTCAGGCTGCGCAGTTTATACGACGGCAAGACCGTTCCGGCTGGGCTCTTTCCTGATGTAAAATATCTCCGGCTCCTCCGAGGTATCAACTGAATTCCCGTCGAGGCGTTCCCTCATGATCGAATCTTCCGATTTTCGGATCAAGAAAATGCCGCTCAACCACGGAGCAGGCCATATACCTGCGCTCGGGTTTGGCACCCTCATTCCCGATGCAGCCGTGACGATGAGTGCTACCAGAGCTGCGCTGGAAGCCGGATTTCGACACTTTGACTGTGCGGAAAGATACCGAAACGAGCGTGAGGTGGGCGAGGCCTTGCAAGCAGGACTTGCCGGGATTGCGCGCGAGGACCTCTTCGTCACAACAAAATTGTGGAATACCAACCATCGGCCCGAGCGCGTGGAACCTGCTTTCGAGGCGAGTCTTGACAGACTCAGGCTCAACTATCTGGATCTCTACCTCATTCACACTCCATTTGCATTTCAACCGGGGGAGGAGCATGATCCGCGGGATCAAAACGGCAATGTCCTTTACGACCGCGACGTGACTTTGCTCGACACCTGGAGGGCGATGGAGAGTCTTGTGGACCGTGGCAGGTGCCGGGCCATTGGACTGTCTGACATCGACTTGAACATGCTCTTGCCCATCTACGAATCGGCGAGAATCAAGCCGGCGGTGGTCCAGGTCGAATCACATCCGTATCTGCCGGAAACAGAGCTTCTGGAATTCTGCAGAGAGAAGGGTATTGTGCTTTTGGCTTTCGCGCCCTTGGGTCATGGAATGAGGCCGGGGCCGCTCGAAGATCCAGTGATTACGGAAATCGCTGAGCAGGTTGGAAAGACGCCGGCACAGGTGCTGCTGGCGTGGGCGGTGCAACGGGGCACGGCTCTGCTAACCACGCCCAGGACTGCGGACCGGGCGAGAGAGAATTTCAACATCTCCGCCCTTCCAGAAGACGCATTTGACGAGATCAATCGTATTCAGACGAGACAGAGGCTCAATGACGTGGTGAATACTGGCAGCCCAGGTTTCATTCCACGAGTTAAATCGGCATGAAAGCCAAACAACAACTGGAGCGGTCTATGCAAGAAGAACAAATACGTGAAGCCCTGAATGCGCATTGGCAGGCGTCTGCGGCCGGCGATGCAAACGCGGAACACGATATCTACGATGACGATGCGATCTGCGATTATCCCCAATCAGGCGAACGAATCTTTGGACGAAGCAATCTGCAGGCCTTGCGGAGCCATCATCCCGGCAAGCCGTCGGGGTTCGAGGTCAAGCGAATTCTAGGGAAAGGTGATCTCTGGATCACGGAATACACAATCGTGTACCAGGGGCGGCCGGCATACACCGTGAGCATTATGGAGTTCCGCAACGGCAAGGTGGTGCACGAGACACAGTATTTCGCAGATCCTTTCGAGGCGCCATCCTGGCGAAGCCAATGGGTTCACGTGACCCCGGCATAGAGAGTCGATGAGTACGCTCCGGTTGCGGTCTGGGCGAAATCATTGGTGTCCGTCTTGAGGTTGAAGTCTGGTCGCCGGCGGTTGATTCCTCAGCAGATTTCCGGTGGCGAATTCAAGGTTGACTGCCTCTAGAAATAATTCCGATCGAGCGGAGACACTGGATAGTCGAGCCTGGGCCAGTTGCTTCTCCGCGGTAACAACATCAACCAGATTCTTGACTCCATAATTGTATGCATCGAGCGATGCCGAGTAAGAGGCGTTGCCGGATTCGAGAAGCGCCACAGCAGCGTCGTGCTTTCGCAACGCAGTCCGGAATGCTATGTAAGCGGTCCAGACCTCGCGCGTTGTCTCATCATCTCTCGTCGTAAGTTCGTCCTCTGCCTCGCGGCGTTTCGATTCGGCGATCAGTAGTTCGTTCTTGCGCACGCCTCCGTCAAAGATGCGCCAATGGACGCCGAGTTCTGCGGACCAGGTAGGCTCGCTCGCGGCACCGAGCCGGCCGTAATCCGACGAGGGCCACACGGAGGTCTGCGCAACCGATCCCGAGAGCGCGATCTGCGGTTTGTACTCTGCCCTGGCTGCACGAATGCGAGCCTCGGCAGAGCGGATCCGCAGAGCTTGCGCCATGAGTTCGGGACGATTTTTCATCGCGCGATCGATCAGCGCCTCGATGGACATGGTGAGTCTCTCCGGCAACGGCGCACTCTTCTGGCTGTCAATCACTACGTAGGGAGACGGATCAGCTCCCACCGCTTCAGTCAGCGTCACGCGCGCAATCTTTTCGTCCCCATCCGCGGATTCCTGGTCGAACACAGCCTGCGACGTTTCAGCCCGGGCGTTGAGAACATCGGGAAGAGTCGTAAGTCCGTTGTCCAATCTGTTTTCAGCCGCATCCTGCGTGGTTTGTGCAGTTCGCAAAATGTCCTGAGCGGCCTGCAATCTTTCCTGTGCGGTGACCAGCTGGTAATACGCACTGGCGACGCGAAACGCCAGCGCTTGATTTACCTGAATCACCTCTGCACCCGCGGCGAGCTTCTCCTCTTTCGCGGAGTCCACGCTCGCTTCGCGTTTACCAAAGTCAAAGATAAGATATTGGAGCGTGACTTCAGGCCGCACGATGGGCAACTCGACCATGACGTAGCCGCGAGGAGCCAGCGGTTCCGGGAATGGATTTATCAATCTCTCGTCGCCGAAAACCGCTAAACCCTCGAACTCGGGATAATAAGCGGCTTTTGCCAAACCGAGCTCGCGTGCCTTCTGTTTTGCGCGCTCCCAGACCGTGCGCGTGCTGGGATTATGGTGCTCGGCGACGTCGATCAGCTCGGCCAGGGTGTAGGGGTGAATTGGATCGAGAATCGCTGTTCCCTCGCGAGGGGTTTCGCGAGCGGCGCAGTCGGCCACAGCTACTGGAGAAGACACTTTGCCGGCACATTGCCCCATAGCTCGCGCCCCGGAGAAGGCGAGAAGCAGCGACAAAAATAGAACATTCAACGATGGGTTGTATTCGATCAATAGAAACCTCTTCCGGTTCATTCCCAGCAACTGGATGGTAAGAGTCTCAACTTTCCGGAAGGACTACAGATCCCTCACTTCGTTCGGGATGACAAGGGAAGAGTGGCGTTGTACTTCGGTGGCGGCTACTGGGATGGAGACAGATTCTCGACTTTCCGGTGGACCTGCTTTTGTCTCCATCCGGCAACCAATCCAACCTGAGTCACCCCTCTCCCCTTGTCATCCCGAACGAAGTGAGGGATCTGCAGTGCGCCCCGCGGCTCTCTCAGATCCTCCCTGGGAAGCAATCCCGATGCCCTTCGCCATGCGAACTGGAGAGCGGTTCTTTGGCGTTCAGTAGGTATTAAGGCAGAAGTGCGGAGCCGAGTCTATTGGACGAACGTATTGGTCGATCTCAAAGTATCGGTGGACATCATTTTCACCGGCTGCACAGGCCAGATTTCTCTTCAGCAAGTTCACCAGGCTCGGCGTCTTATCGCCGACCGCAACCGCGAACCTCAATAGGCGCCAACGTGATCATCTGATACGAAGGTATTGATCGATACCTTCGTCCAATAGATTCGGCCCTTGACCCTGTGGCTTAATCGAAACCTATGTGAGGTCTACTGAAAATGAACATTGAATCGACGGAGCGCGATCGATGCCGGAAACCCTCATTTCGCCCCCTCGCCGGTTTATTTCTGGCGCCGCTGGTGTTGGTTGGTTGCTCCCACGCGCCCGAATATAGCATCTTCGGCTCTTTCTTCCCCGTGTGGATCTTCTGCTCCGTCGGTGGTCTCGTACTGGCGACGGGCGCACGAGCCCTGATCGCTCGCAGTGCTATCGCTGAACACCTGGCTGCACCTGTGCTTTTGTATCTCGGCATGGCGACCTTCTTGGCGTGCATGTTGTGGCTCCTGTTCTACAGCTAGGTAAACGCGATGCCGACCCAAGACACTGGCCAACCCGAGCAAGACAATCGCCTCGCAAAACTTGACTGGTACGGTCGCGTCTTTACCGCAACGATGGTTCTGCTGGCGATAGTCGGCTTGATTGCTGTCTACTCGGTGACAATTCGGCACCCCCAGACCGATGACGCCGAAGTTTTTGCCAACTACATTGGAATTGCCCCCGTTGTCCAGGGGCCCATACTGCACTTGAACGTCGCCGACAATCAGCACGTCAAAAAGGGCGATCTACTTTTCGAAATCGATGATCGACCCTATAAGTACGCCCTCGACCGCGCAGTGTCGGACCAGGCCACCCTCGAAGGCCAGGTGGTCGACGAACAGCGGCGCATTGGGGCCGAAGTGCACGCCGTCACCGCCTCCGGGGCGGCAACTCGCAGCGCCGGCGCCAACGTCGATCGAGCGCAGGCCTCGATCCGAGAGGCGGAGGCCGATGTCGCCCACTCTGAGGCTGCGTTGGATCGAGCCAAGGCCGAGGCGGCCTACGCTGAAAATAACCTGCACCGCGTCGAGCCTCTGCTCGCGAAGAAGTACGTTACCGTCGACCAGGTGGACCAGGCACGCACGACAGAGCAGGCCACCGCGCAGTCCGTGCATGAAGGCGAATCGCAATTGGCTCTTAATCGAGCCCACCTCAACACCATGCTGGCCGCCCTGGAGGAGGCGAAGGCCTCGGCAGAGCAGAGTGCGGCACAGCTTCACCAATCGCAATCCAGCGTACTTACCCTCGATCCCCTGGTGGCGCAACGGCAGGGACGGGCCGCCGCAATCGCCAACGCCCAATACAACTATGACCAATGCCGCGTCTACGCCCCATTCGATGCGCGTGTAACCAATCTCGTCATTTCTGAGGGTGCCTATGCTCACATAGGGCAGGAAAGTTTCACGCTCATCGACACTCGTGTCTGGTGGGTGCTTGCGAATTTCCGCGAGACGCAGCTGAAGCATATCCAACCGGGTATGACTGCGGACATCTACTTTATGTCTGACACAGGCTTGCGATTTACGGGCGTCGTCGAGAGCACCGGGTACGGTGTTACACCCGATCCTTCGCTCGTTGGCCGAATTACGTCTGGCTTGCCCGACGTAGAACGCACTCTGAGCTGGGTACATCTGGCCAGCCGCTACCCCGTCCGCATCCGGATTCAGTCACCGCCCTCTGACGTCATTCGTGTGGGGGAATCTGCGGTAGTGGTTATCCGCGGATACAAACGGAAGCCTTGATATGGCGACCCGAGCCACTCAGCTCCGCCACCAGCCAGCCCGCCGAACTGTCTCTTGGCTTTGGTTTCGCGAATTCATACGGTGGGAAGTTGCTCCGTATCCAGGACGCGTGAACACGGTCATCCGCATGACGATCGCGGCTACGCTGGTCATGATTATCGTCGTGACCTTCCGCATTCCTAACGCGGCCCTGGCTGGTTTATTTTCAATTCTCCTGGCTCGTGAAAATCTTGCCGCTACCTGGCGCGGGGGGCAATTTATCGTCCTCGGATTCGTCCTCGCGAGCCTCTACACCCTGCTCGGGATGATGCTGTTCCGCGGTTACCCCATTACTCATTTCTTCTGGGTAATCGGAAGTCTGTATCTGATCTTTTTCGTTATGCGCACGACGACCAACTACGTAGCCGCAGTGGCCTTCGCCATTCCGATTGGCGTTGCCCTGCCGATATGGGACCGTGCCTTGCCCAGCGAGGTCCAGGTCGAGGGTAGTCTCTGGCCTATCGTGATCATTGCCGTAGGTGCCGGCGCCACTGTGGCAACCGAGGCGCTATACCGCATCTTCGATCGCTCCGATCCGCTCATCACGTTCGTCGACGATCTGTTGCTCGCGGTGCAGCTGGTAGCGGAAAACATTGCCGCTCACCGTGCCCCACCGAAGCCGGTCTTCGCCAGAGTGCTTCAATACCAAATGATCGGCACTGGCCGGCTCAGAACGACGTTGCAGCGCCAAGGTCTGAACCCGACCCGGCGGGCGCAGCGCGCCGCCCTGATTTCGTGGGCGGGACGCCTCATTGGTCTTGCGGCGAATCTCGGACCCACTCCGCCACAGCCCGGCGACGACGACGCGATCCGCCTACGCGCACTTGCTGAGAGGATCGGAGCAATCCGAATGGAGCTCCGCGAGTCAGGGGTTATTTCCGCATCTCCTCCTGTGCTCGAGGGACCGCCGTCCTCTCACTTCCCCATGCTTCAAGAAATGGAACGAACCGTCGCACTGATCCCCGAAGTATATCAAGGCGATGAGATGGTTGATGGTTCCCAGAACCCGCAAAGACAGGACTGGTGGCGCGCTCTGCTTGTGCCTGATGCATTCCAGAACCCGGAGTATCTACGCTTCGCCCTTGCCGGATGCCTGGCTGCCAGCGCTTGCTACGTACTCTACAACGCGCTCGACTGGCCCGGCATCTTCCCCTCCGTTCTTACTTGCATCGTTACTGCGCTGAGCACCATCGGCAGTTCGCTCCAGGCGCAGTTTCTCCGCGTTGCCGGATTTGTTGCCGGAGGGGTGGTGCTGGGGATTTCGGCGCAGATTCTGATCCTACCCAGTATCGACAGCGTCTTCGGGTTTGCTCTCTTCTTTGCGGCGGGGACCGCGATCGCCGCGTGGTTCGCCACCTCCAGCCCGCGGCTTTCGTTTTTTGGCGTGCAGATGGCGCTCGCCTTTTACTTCGTCAACCTTCAGGATTTCAAGATCCAGACCGACCTCACGATCGCTCGCGATAAGGCAATTGGCGCGTTAGTGGGCATTCTCGCCATGGGCTTTATCTTCGACCGCTTCGGGACGAAGAGCGATGCCGAGCAGCTGCAGAAACTGCTGGTGCGGAACGTACGGATGCTGGCACAGCTCGGAGTTTGTCCGGTGGTACGCGATAGAGCCATTGCCGTTTCACAGATCAGCCGTCTCCGCACTCAGATCAACGACAACTTCGCCAGTCTGGAATCGCAGACGGATACCGCGCGGTTTGAGTTTGAGTTTCGCCACCGGCGCGAGCAAGACGTTGCCGAGTGTGAGCGGATTCAGAGGGCTCAGCCAGCGTTGCGCTCGATCTACCTGCTGGAACTCAGCCTTCTCTCACACCGTGGGCGACCAGAGATCGACTCCGAATTGACACTGCACCAAAATCAGGCGCTTGATTATTTTCTGAAAACATATAGCGATGAACTCATGCACATTGCCGCATGGATCGCACGCGAAGAGGACGCACCTGCGCGCATCACCGATGATTCTCTCCAGCTATTACAGCAATCCTTCGAGGACCACGCCTCCCGGAACCGGCAGGCCATCGCTGATATCTGTCAGAAGATGGCCTCCTCTCTCCTCCTGCTGCGGAACGAGTCCTAACTCGTGTCTCAAATCTTGCAAGACTGGATGCTTTCAGTCAGCAGCGTGCTGTGCAATTTGCTGCACTTCTCGCAGCAGGCCGGTCTCCACGTCGAAAATGAAGCCGCGCACGGGCACGTCTTTGGCAATCCAGGGATGCGCTCTGACTTTCCTGATCTGCTCCCGGCTATTTTCCTCGGGGTCCTTAAAGGAGAAGAAGCGCATTGGAGCCGGCGAAGCATCTCCGGTTGAAGCGCTCAGTTTTGAGTTCAGCTCCTCATCTGTGAACGTCGTGAACCCACAGCCGGTATGGTTGAGAAGCAGTATCTCTGTGGTTCCCAGTACACGGGTGGAAACAACCAGCTCACCGAGAACATCCTCTGTTACCGCGGGTCCGCCGGTTCGGATAACGTCGAGATCGCCCTGCGGCAGACCCAGGATTCCAGGGAGGTCTGAGAGGCGAGGATCCATACAGGTCACGACTGCAAGTTTGGGGGCGGGACGCTTTCCTAGCGCCGGATAGTAGTCTTTTGCATAGTTGCGGTTTGCTGCTAGCGCCTTATCGATAATACTCATCGTTAGTCTCCTTGATGCTGGATTTTGTCTCACGTCATCTCCATGGCACGATTGACCGATAACGCATGTTCATTGCGGTATCGAGCCTTGCGACACCCGATGCACATGAGCCATCACATCACAAGCAAGAAAAGAAACCTATTGGACGAAGGTATCGTCGATACCTTTGTATGCAGAGTGCGTAGTCACGTCTGACTCAGTCGTTCTGTTCATTGAGACCGCTCAATCACGCTCGAACTGTTGGACACACTCAACAAGCATCGCGGCCGTGCAAGACTCCCCCATCTCGGTATTGAACATTGCGTGGTATAGGTGGGGTTCCCGCCATTTCAGCCCAAGATAATCCCGGACGAACGCAGCGCGTGCTTTATCCGTTGTGTCTATCTGTTCGATTGCCTTGTCTTCGGTTGCGCCCGTGGAGATCAGTTTGCGGATCTTATAATCCCGAGATGCATAGAGAAATACATGGAAGACATCCATGCGATTACGCAGGAAAAACTGCGAACCTCGGCCGACAATCACCGACGGACCGCTGGACAGTGCTGCCTTGACCGCAATTTCTGAAACAGCGGCGATCCGGCGCGCATCGAGCAAATGCAGCCGGCTGGTGGGCGGCAAGCCTCCCTCAAATGCGCCCCGAAGAAAGTCTTTGAAAACCCTGTACACGACAGGATCGGTTCGCCACTCTCTCCGCTCGACCGCCTCTGGCGTACTCTCGGTCAGTCGCGCGATTTCCTGTGTCAACCGTTCGTCCCACAGGCTCCATCCCAGGCGATTCGCGGCCAAACTGGCAATTTCCGGTGCTCCGCAGCCGAACTCGCGCTCAATTGTGATTGCGTTAACCATTGAGTTTGTCATCTTTATCGTCAGCCCACCGCGACCTCTCCGCCCGCTCCTGGATCATTCTTCTTCAAGAAAAACGCAAGAACAAACATGATGGAACAGAGCGCACCCAGAACCCAAAAGATGTCCATATAGGACAGTGCACCGCCTTGTCGATGCACTAATTCGTAGAACCTCGCAATTGCCTGGTCGTGCGCATCCGCGGCCCCAAGCCCAGAGTGCGCGATTTTTGAGCTCAGCTCATGGAGTGCCGAACGATATGCAGGGGAATCGGGAGTGATGTGGCCGATGAGAATTTGCTGATGATATTGAGCCCGCCGGGCAATCATCGTGGTCACGACGGAAGTTCCGATACTGCCGCCGATATTGCGCATGAAATTGATCATGCCGGAGACGCTATTGCCTTTCTCTGGAGCAATTCCGATGTAACCGGCTGCCGTGATGGGGACAAATAGAAATCCGATTCCTATCACCTGGGCGACGCGCAGCCACATGGCAAAGCGGAAGCTCACGAACAAATCAATCTGATGCGCGCAATAGAACAGTCCAACAGCGAGGCACAGCCATCCCGTCGCGATCAGCCATCTCGCTTGAATCTTCGATGTAAGCCGCCCCACGATGGGCATCATCACCAGCAAGATAACTCCACCGCCAGAGAGGACGAGACCCGCAAGCTCTGCTGTGTACCCCATGAGCGTCTGTAGAAATTCTGGAAGCAAGACCAGGGTGCTGAAGAGCATGAAGCCCATCATGAACATCATTAAGTTCGCGGCCGCGAAGTTGAAGCTCCTGAACATGCGGACGTCGATAATCGGCTCTTTGCGGAACCATTCCCAGATGGCCAACGAGATAAGGCAAACCGTTGCCGTTATGGCCAGGATCGTGATGAAATGCGAGCCGAACCAATCGTCTTCCTGCCCCTTGTCCAGAACCACCTGCAGCGAACCAACTCCCAGTGTCAACATCGATATTCCAATGTAGTCGACCCGGATCCCCCCGCTCTTTAAGCGACGGAGGAACGGCGGATCTTCGACCAGGGTGTAAGTCAAATAAAGA
>Ga0302177_10001126_pt1 | contig 19307 bp, 17 predicted proteins | sample I_Palsa_E1_2_FD_198780 | JGI IMG/M metagenome (GOLD analysis project Ga0302177, IMG submission 198780) | Peat permafrost microbial communities from Stordalen Mire near Abisko, Sweden - I_Palsa_E1_2 | ecosystem: Environmental > Terrestrial > Soil > Palsa > Peat permafrost | place: Sweden... | reverse complement strand
CCTTTCTGAATGGTTTGATCCATTGCGGCGAAGAACGGTACCCCGCCGGCCGCAGTGGCGAACCACCCAGCGTGCTGCTGGGCGAGGCGCTCAAGCGGCTGGGGCTGCGCGGTTGCCGGCTCAAGACGGGAACCCCTCCGCGCCTGGATGGCCGCAGTATCGATTGGAGCCGTTTCGCGGAGCAGCCTGGAGATGCTGACCCGACTCCTTTCAGCTTTCGCACGGTGGAGCTGCCGCAAAAGCAGATCTCCTGCCACATTGCCTACACCACGCCAGAGACGTTGCGGATTATCCGGGAGAATGTCAGCCGATCGCCCATGTATTCCGGACAAATCACGGCTGTAGGCCCTCGCTACTGCCCTTCGATTGAAGATAAGGTGGTGCGGTTTCCAGATAAGGAGCAGCATCAGTTCTTCCTGGAGCCCGAGGGTTTGGATACCAACGAGGTTTACGTCAATGGCATGTCGACCTCCCTGCCGATGGAAGTGCAGTGGGAAGTGGTGCGATCGATTCCTGGTCTTGAAAATGCGGAGATGCTGCGGCCTGGGTATGCGATTGAATACGACGCCATCGATGCCACGGAGCTCGATCGAAGCCTAGGGGTGAAAAAGATTGGGCGTCTGTTCCTTGCGGGGCAGATTAATGGCACTTCGGGTTACGAGGAGGCAGCGTGCCAGGGCCTGATGGCCGGGGTCAATGCGGCGCTGCTGGTTCGCGGGGAGGGGCCGTTCACGCTCGATCGGAGCGAAGCGTATACCGGCATTTTGATTGACGACCTGATCAGCAAGGGGACCAACGAACCGTACCGCATGTTCACTTCGCGGGCTGAGTTCCGGTTGCACTTGCGGATTGATAATGCCGATCGGCGTTTGACTCCGTATGGGCACAAGCTGGGGCTGATCTCGAGCAACGCCTGGCAGGATTATGAAGAGAAGCAGGAGCGCGCGGTGGCACTCGAGAAAATGCTAGCTACGAGCAAGGTGCACCCTTCACGGCTGAGCACGGTGTTCCCTGATTTGGGGAATGTGGCTGGGCAGACGTATGCGCAATTGCTGAAGCGGCCGGAGATTTCGCTGGAGGCGCTGCTGCCGGTTTTGCGGCCGGAATGGGAGGATGGCCCGTTGACGTTCTTTAGTGGTGCTGTGAATGCCAGGGTTCGGAATGAGCTGAAGTCGGAGACAGAGATTAAGTACGCCGGGTATCTGGATCAGCAGCGCAAGGCCATCGATAAGCTCAAGAAGGCGGAGCAGCGTTCTATTCCCACAGAGTTTGAGTATGCGGGGATTAGTGGGTTGTCACGGGAGATGCAGGAAACTTTGACCAGGGTGCGGCCGCAAACGCTGGGGCAAGCGAGCAGGATTCCGGGAGTGACGCCGGCTGCGGTTTCGTTGTTGCATGTCCATTTGGAAGTTGGGGAAAAGCGCAAAGCAGCGGCGGCGGGATTGCTCTAACCGGGTTGCGGAACCGAATCCTTAGCGGCTTTTTGGCAAGCAGCAGGTGCGGTATTGTGTCGTCCCTACGGGACTCGTCATGAACGTTCTCCTACCCGGCACTGACGTGCCGGGCTACAGGTTGTTTCGTCCCTGCGGGACTCCTTCGTGAGGCCGGAACAACCAGGTCTCGCTTTTGAGACCTGGGTTTCTCCTCGCAAATGGGTCCTAGCCGGAACACCCACTTAGTATTCGTCCGCGCCGAAATCACAATCCTGGTGGGGTTGGGGGCGGGGGAGCGGCGTCTACGGGCTGGGCATCTGAACCTGCGCCTACGCCGATGCTGCCGGGATATTGGGCCGGGCCGGGGTCTTGCGCCTGGTCTGGCATCGATTGAGGTGGGGCAGGCGCGACGTACGGCGGACGCGCCGCCGAACCTTTGCCGGGCTCAAAGCGGTCACCAGAGAAACGCGGGATCCCAAAATGACCCCGCAGATGTAACAGATCCACGGTGCTGATGTCCCCGTCGAGCGCGACCAGGTTTAGATCTTTGGGGCCTGAGATCAACACCATCATTCCCGTGACATCCATGTGGGCAAAGTTGATCCAAAGGTCGGTTTGGTTAGGGTTGAAGGGATCGCCCTTGCCATGGGCCGCGACCAGATGCCTCCAACCAGAGGCCTCAAATTGGCGGCGGATCACGTCCAGCGCGGCAGGATCATAAAGGCCCGGCGAAGCATAGTGATAGCTGTGTACCGAGATGCCATTCAACTTGGCAATCGCGGCGCGCGCCTCAGGGTCGGCGTCGCCGACAAAGAAGCTGGCAACCTGCAGCATCGAGCGGTCAAAGGTGAAGTCAGTGTGAAAGGCGGCGCGCTGACCCAGAACCTCAAATCCCTGCGGAACCCAGTTCAAGGGCGGCTGGGCGCCCGGCGCACTTTGACCCATGAGGGCGAGCGGCGTCATGAGCAAGAGCAAGACTGCAAAGAGACCGGGGGGACGGTGCATGGCTGGTTTAACTCCTGCAGGTTAAGACGTGAAGGGGTGGAAAAAGTTGTGGCTTCGAAACCTCTCTGCCAGGCTCGGTCTGCCGATAACGAAAGCGAGACGAGTGAGTGTGCTTCCATGCGCGCAGGGATACTTCCGTTGATTGCATTGACTTTAGCCGTGCTCGCTTCCAGCCGTCGCGGAATCGCACAAGATTTTGTAAAGGCTGCGACTCCCGCTTTGCCCAGCAGCTATCCCCCATTTTCCAGGGTGGGCATCGGCCTCTATGCCGGATTGGGCGGCGCAGGCGTGGACCTGGCAACACCCCTGGCGAGAAAATTCAACCTGCGCGCGGGTGCGGAATACTTCAGTTATTCCACCACCTTCCAGGACCAGGGCGCCAATGTCGCCGTCCAGCTGCGTATGCAGTCCGGACACGCGTCGCTGGATTGGCTTCCCTTCGGCGGCAGCTTTCGGTTAAGTCCCGTGGTCGTGTTCCTCAATGACAATCGTGCCCGGGCAACCGCACTGGTGCCCTCGGGCAGCACCATCACCTTGAACGGTCAGGATTACATCAGCAGCCTGACCGACCCGCTGCACGGAGCTGGGTCGGTCGACTTTCGAAAAGTCTCGCCCGGCTTTACGCTGGGCTGGGGCAACATAGTCCAGCGCACCAGCGGCCATTTCAGCTTTCCGGTAGAAGCAGGGTTCTACTATGTTGGCCAGCCCGGATTAAAAGTTTCCTTCACCGGTAGCGCGTGCGATCCCACACAACCGCCGGCAATTGGGTGTGAATCCGTAAACCAGGATGCCGGCTTTCAGGGGAATCTGGCCCAGTTCATCGCACGTAATAACCACAACCTCAGCTACGCAACCTTCCTGCCTATTTTCCGCTTCGGCTTTGGCTACTCGTTTAACGGAACGAAGTAGCCTGTGGCATGGCATGGCGCCGGCATCCGAGGATGCTGGTGAATTAAAAACCCATACAGTTGCTATTCTCGGGCTGGCGCTGGCCGCGCGGTTATTGGTCGTATGGTTTGCCGTCACGCAGTTTCCGCACAACTGGATTTATTCCCGTGGGATTGAGTTGGGGACGCTGGCCCAATCGCTGGTCGCAGGCCAGGGCCTTAGTTCGCCTTTCGGCGGCTCGACGGGACCGACTGCGCTTTTAGCTCCTGGATACCCAGCACTCATCTCCCTCTTCTTTCGCATCTTCGGGTCCTTCACATTCGCTGCGGCGATCGCGGTGATGTTGATGCAAGTACTGTTCAGCGTGACAACCGTGCTGCTGATCATGATGGTTGCGCGGCGGTGCTTCGATAGCAGAACGGCTGATCTGGCGGGAGTGTTTTGGGCGGTATCGCTGCCGCTGATCTGGATGCCGACGATCTTTTGGGAGACATGCTTGTCCACCCTGTTGCTGGTGGGCATGATTGCTTTGGCACTGCGCTGTGAACAAAAGCCAACCAGGCTTCTATGGGCACTGATGGGCGCCTATTGTGGATTGGCTGCCCTGGTGAATCCAGCTCTGCTGATGGCTTTGTTGGCCCTGCTGGGATGGGCGGCGTGGCAAACGCGCAAAAGCTCTTACTATTCGCCTCTGCTGGCCCTGGTCGTGTTCGTCCTTATCTACGCTCCGTGGCCGATACGAAATGCGCGAGTGCTTGGTGCTTTCATTCCCCTGCGCAGCACGGTTGGGTTCGAATTGTGGGTAGGCAACCGCGCTGGAGCCACGGGCTTCCTGGATGAATCGGAGTTTCCACTCTTCAATCAGTGGGAATACGGCCAGTATGTCGGCAAAGGCGAGGTCGCGTACATGCGCGACAAATCAGCTCTCGCCCGGACCTACATTCGCGCCCATCCAGTTGAGTTCCTGAAACGCAGCGGCTTGAGATTCATCCGCTTCTGGACCGGTACTGGTAACAAAGACGGTTCTTTGATTTTTGCCTTGCATGCCGTATTGACAACTACGCTTGCCGGGCTGGGTATATGGCGTTTGTGCAGAGCCGGGCGAATCCGCCTGGCCCTGCTGTTCAGCCTTCCCCTGTTGTTCTTCCCTTTCCCTTATTACATAACTCATGCGGAGTTTCGCTACCGGCTGGTTATCGATCCATTGCTCACCATTCTGGGCGCGTATGCGCTCACCGGCCCCCGGGATTGACCGGAGCAACGATGACCCGGGAAAGACCACCCGCCGTTTGGCTGCGCTGGGCGTTGCCATCATTTGGCGATCTGTTTTTCCTGGTCCTGCTATGCCTGCTTGCCTTCAGCCCGATGAGTGCCGGCCTGCTGCGCGACGCCGATACTGGTTGGCATATACGGAACGGCGAGCAAATCCTGGCTACACACACAGTGCCGCGCACCGATTCCTTTTCCTACACCCGGCATGGGGAGCCCTGGTACGCATGGGAGTGGATGTACGACGTGGGGATTGCCGCGATCCACCATGCCGGGGGTTTGAACGGCGTTGTGCTCTTTACCGCTGCGGTGATCAGTTTTACGTTTGCGCTTCTGTTTCGATTCATTTTGCGGCGGAGCGGCAACCTGGCAGTGGCCGCGCTGCTGACACTGTTGGCGACCGCGGCTGCCCAGGTTCATATGCTCGCCAGGCCGCACGTTCTGAGCTGGCTGTTCACCCTGCTCTGGGTGGAAAGTCTACTGCGCTTTGCCCAGGGCCAGCGCCGGGCACTCCTCTGGCTCCCACCCCTGATGTTGCTTTGGGTCAATCTTCACGCGGGATTCATCCTGGGGCTGGCGCTGCTCGGCATCTTTGCCGTGGGGTCCATTGGGGACAGAAAGCGGCAGGAAACAGCTCCATTGGTCATCGTCTTTTTCGTCTGCCTGTTGACCACGCTGCTTACGCCTTACGGATACCGGCTGCATGTTCATGTATATCGATACTTGTCCGATAGCTTCTTAATGGACAACATCGAGGAGTTCATGTCGCCGAATTTCCATGTTTCGGCGTACCGGTACTTTGAGTTATTCATCCCGCTGGTGATTGCAGGGGCCGTACTGGGACGGGCCCGGCTCACCGCTACCGGCTTTCTGCTTCTGTTGTTCTCGCTGCACGCGGGGCTATATGCGGGCCGCAACATACCGATTGCAGCCATCATTATGAGCCTGGTTCTAGGGCCGCTGATAGCCCATGCTACCTATCCGCGATGGTTACATTCCCTACAAGATATCTCAGACAGCATGGCGCGGCTGGAAAGGCAGCTCCATGGGCATGTGGCGGCGGCCCTGGTGATGGTGGCATCCGTGGCGCTGGTCTTGAACGGTGGGCGGATCTTTTCGCGACACATGCTGGACGCCCATTTTGATGAGAAGGTCTTTCCTGTAAGAGCAGCCCAATTCATAGCGCAAAGGGGCATTCGCGATCATCTCTTCAGCTCTGACACCTGGGGTGCTTACCTGATTTACAGGCTCTATCCGGAAACCAAGGTCTACTTCGACGACCGCCACGATTTTTATGGAGAGGCGTTCGTTAAAGAATACGGGAAGGCGATCCTTGGATCGCGGCAATGGCGGGAACCACTCGATCGGTACCAGGTGAAATGGGTGCTCATGCCCGTGGATTCGCCATTGTCCAGCTTGTTAAGAGAAAGCGAGGACTGGCGTGCTGAGTACGATGACGGGTTGGCCATCCTCTTCCGCCGGGTAGCCTCGCCATGCTGGTGACCAACTACATAAGGTTCTTTCACGTGGAGACGCGTCACCTGTCTTTTTGCCTTATCGAGACGCTGGTGACGCTGCTTCTCCTGTTCCTGCTTCCGGTGAGGTTTTCGGCGGCCTTTCCCGGGCGTCGCTTTCGCGCTTTCGCGCAGCAGCGAGGACGCGCTTGCGTGGTGGTCTTCCTGCTGTCGTTCTTTGGCCGCATTGCCCTGCTGCCCATCGAGCCGTTTGCGCCGCCCAGGGTGCAGGATGAATTCAGCTACCTGTTGGCCAGCGAGACATTTGCTCATGGACGACTTACCAATCCGACTCCACCACAATGGCATCACTTCGAGGCGTTTCACGTCTTGCTGCAGCCCACCTATATGTCGAAGTATGGAGCCGCGCCGGGGCTGTTTATGGCGTTCGGCGAGCGCTTCTTTCGCAGTCCACGGGCGGGTGTGATGCTAAGCATGGCGCTGGCCGCGGCGAGCCTGTGCTGGATGCTGGAGGCGTATCTTCCGGCGGAGTGGGCCTTGCTCGGCGGCTTGCTGGCGGTGGTGCGGATGAGTTGGTTCAGCTACTTCGGTAATGGGTACTGGGGCGGATCGGTGGCCATGCTGGGGGGCTGCCTGCTGCTGGGCGCTGCCGCCAGGGTTACACGTAGCCCGAAGCTACGCCACGGGCTGCTGATGGCGATCGCGCTGCTCCTCCTGGCCAACTCGCGTCCATTTGAAGGGGCTCTCCTTTCGTTACCGGTTTGCTCTTATACCTTGTGGATCCTGGTGAAGAAGAAAGAAGGTTTTCGCGTGCTGGCGCCCGGGCTCGCGGTTCTGCTGGTGGGGGCCGTTTGCACCGGCTACTACTGTTATCGGGTGACGGGCCGGCTTACTTTCCCCTGGGTAGCTCATTGGCAGCAATGGGGCATGTGCCCGCCGCTTCTATTTGGCAAACCGAACCTTGGGGTTCACTACCAGTTCCCGGAGCAGCTTATCTACAACCGCGACGGGGATATGTTCCCGTATGCAACCATGAAAACGAAAGTTGACTTTGTTGCGGAGGTCGTGGCTAAGGGTATTTATCAATGGCTTTTCTTTATTTTTCCCGCGCTGACACTGCCTCTTATGGGCTTGATTCCGACCTGGCGCGCCAGGAAGTCGCGGGTGTTGATATACACCCTCGCCTTTGCCTGTGTTGGCTTTATCTCGGAGACCTGGCTGCAGGCACACTACTTCGCCGTGGTCACGGGAATTGTGTATCTCATATTGCTGAACGGGCTGCGCTGGATGCAGGTGCTAGGCCGCAGGAGCGTTGTCTGGCTCAAGTTATACCGCGGCACGCTGGCGTCGATTGTCGTCATGGCCGGGGTGCGGCTCATGGTGGTTCCGACCAACGGATTTCCTACCTGGGGGACCTGGATGAACCTGGACGGGCAGACTCCGGCGTGGCAGGACATCCACCACATTATTGACTCGAAACCCGGCAAACAACTGGTGATCGTCCGCTACGGCGCCGGTCATCTCTGGCAGAACGACTGGATTTACAACGGCTACGACATTCCCAGCCAGCATGCAATCTGGGCGCGAGATTCAGAGCCTGGGGAGTCTAACGTGCCTCTGCTGTGCGCATTCAGGGATCGCCAGGTGTGGTTACTTGTCCCGCCGGAAAAGGGATTCATACCTCCACCCGACCGGACGGCTGCCTGGGATCCTGCGGCAGCGGAGCGGTTCCTGCAGGCTTATCCCGTTCCGCAGCCCTTGGTTTGCGGTGGAAACTAGTGGGACAGTGACTGCGGTGCGCCTCTCCCCGTGGCAACTGCCGCAGTCACTGAAAGATGCTGGCTTCCGGTTTAGCCGAGGCGGAGGTGTCAGTCAGATCCATTTCGATGATGCCGGCTCCGCTCAGGGTTAACTGGTCAACCACAATGTTGCCGACGGCGTAGTTGGTTGCGCCACCCGCGCCACTCAACTGCACTAAGTCAGCATAACTGCTGTTGTGGAAATAAAGTACGCCGCTGAAGTTCAACGTCGCGCCCGCTCCGATCAAGGTGTTGTTATACGTGTTTGCATGGCCGGAAAAAAACAGGAGGCCACGAGACCCGGTAGCCGAATAGGAGTCAGCGCTTGGCGCGCCGACATAAGTGCCTGCCCCGGAGCATTGTGATATCAGCACATTCCCAGTCAAGGTGGCGGGCGTTCCGGCCGGGGTGGTCGTGCTCGAACAATTCATATAGTACGAGGGTACCGTTCCAATAACGCTGCTTGCCGCTCCCGAACCACCGGCGAATACAGGCCCCCCACTCAGGAAATAGAACATGACACCCGCCGTGGCCGGCTGGGTACCGACCCACGCATTGCGAAGTGTGGTGGCTGAGCCGACGTTCAGATTTCCGTTCAGGTAATAGACCCCGGGCATGAAAAGGACCACATCGTTGGCGTACCCCGCGAGACTGGTGGTGTCTATGCCATTCGGGTAATACCCCGGGGTAAACTCGAGGCAGTTTCCATATATATTTCCACCGTTCAATGGGTATGTACTGCTATAGGTCAGGTAATGCTGCTGCGCAGCAGTATTTGGGCAGCTATCCCTTCCACTGGCGACCCAGGTGCCAGATGTGTAGCCATAAGTCGGGTCTGAGCTGGGAGTGTAGCCTTGCGCCACCGTGGCTACGGGTGTCAACGCCTCTGTTACCTTGGCCGTGGGCAGAGTGGGGGCGGGAACTGCGGCGTAGGGGTCGGCAATCACCGCCCCGGGACTCTGCCACTTCGACTGCGTCGTATTGTTCATGATGTAGTTAGCGCCGCAAAACTGGTTGGTAGCCGGCCCCCCGACAATCGCCAGGTTCCCGCCCGTTCCCGATGGCCCGGCCGTACTGAGATCGATGGGATAGCCATTTCCTCCATTGCAGTAGACGGCGTTGCCCGAGCTATTCGATGAAGGGGAACCGTTAGCCGAGGAGTTTACCTGGATGCTCGTCTGTGGTCCCCCCACAATCTCAATATGAGCGCCTCCCGACATGGTGAGAGAGGCGCCAATGGTGGGGTTCAGAATGACGATCGCCGGGGCGTTGCTCCCTGGCGGCAGCCCGCAGGTACATGAAGCCCCAACGGTCATTGACTTGACGCCCAGCAGGCCTATGAACCAGGTCAAGGCCTTTTGCTGCACGACGACATTGAGAAACGGGTGGGTCACTCCTGAACCTGCGGTCACGCCGGTCACCGAGCTGGGGAAAGTCCAACTTACGGCGACCGCGCCTGCGGCCGTACTCGTACCCCATCCAGCGGCGGAGGTGGTCGCAGTATAGCCGTTGAATCCTGCGTATTGACACAGTGCAGCAGAGGACGAGGAGGAGCAGTCGCCCGCCGTGCCGACGGTAAAACCTGGACTGCTGGTGATGGCGCCGTTTTGCAGGTAAAGCATGTCCATCGCCCCGGCCACGCAAGCAGCGTCGGCGGCTGATTGTGCCGCCTGGCGCTGAAACCACATGTTGGAGAGGTCGACGGCGAAACCCACCGAGGCCAACAGGAAGATGCCCAGAATGACGAGCAGCAAGACAGAGGCCTGCCCCGATTGGGCGTGCGGCTTCCAAGAAGGGACCGCTGGACCGCAGATCTCTCCACTTTCGGACACAGGCTCTACCCCAGCTAGTACAGAATTTTTCCTTGAGAAGTGAAGGTCAGGGCGTTCGCCAATTGAGGGAAATTCAGATAAGGAACATAAGTGTAGGTTACCTTTACCGCCACCGGGCTTCCAATGGCGGCTGTGCTGTCGGGGTAGCTTACGGTAACCGTCATGGCGGACGTATTGTGCAATGAGGCAGAAGCCTCATTGGTTACCACTGCCTGTACATTCGAGTAGGGCGTCTGATTTGTGCACGACGTATCAGGACCACTGCAGATCGAGCTGTCAATTCCGTGCATAATCGCGTAACGCACCCCTTGCTGGGCTGCACTGTTGAGCACGCTGCAGGTGTAGACGAGCATGCAAAGCTCGAACAACCAGAAAACGAGCGAGAAGACCACCGTGAGCGAGACCAGTATCTCCAGCGTGGCCTGCCCCACTTCGCGGTACGGCCGCCTGCCAGCGGGCAGCGAACAAATCATTGCATGGCCCTCATTTCCACCATGCGATGAAAGGTCCGGGTGGGAAAGATGGAAACGGGGATGGGAATGGGTGGGGTGAACGTGTAGACAACGTCCACCCGGTTCAACTGGAAGGTGGGAGATTCAGGGTCAACGTCCGGCGTGCCGGTGACGGCGCCCGCGCCGGTGCTGGGGGTTGTGCATTGGGCAGTGTTATGCGACGTGTTCACGCCCACAGCACTGGAACATACTTGCACCGAGACGTTGGCAGTCGAGGCGCCGGCAAGCCCGATGGCGGCAATGGCAAGATTTGAAACCAACGAGGCGGCCGGCTCGGCAGCCTGGGCCGGCGACGACGTGCCCTGGATCGAATACTCCATGGCGTTGCGCGCGGCCGAGTTCAGAGATGTGGCCACCAGAAAGAAGAACCCGAAGTCGACGGCGTAGCAGACCAGGGTGGTAAAAATCGGAACCATGAGCGCGACTTCAACCAGGCTCTGACCTTCCTGTCCGAGGCGCCAATATCGCGCGCCGCCGGCACTGCGAAATCGCGGCTTGGCGGTCGTACTGTTGTGCATGGCTATTTCAACATCGCAATTCTTCGTCACGTTTGTTTATCGGTAACAATCCAGCCAACATCAGGCGTCTGTGGCGATTTGACACAAACAGCAAATCCGGATCACCTACTTAGACTGATATATGCTCCCGCTATCTACTGGCTAGCACCTACATATGCATGACTAACGTAAGTATCAGTCTTTGGGCCGGTAGAAACGGGTGATTGACATTGCCGCTACTTAAATAAACGATGCCATCAGATAGCCCGTGTTTTGCTGTACGGGACTCTCAAAGGAGAACGGCAATGAAGAATCTAAAACGCATTTTATCTGGGCTTCTCGTTGATGAGTCCGGCCAAGACCTTATCGAGTATGCACTGGTGGCAGCATTGATTGCTCTGGGCGCGACGGCTGCCATGAACACCCTGGCCGGCAGCATCAGTACTGCTTTCGGCACCGTCGGAAGCAAGTTAGCCACCGCCGTATAACTCAGCCACTCGGCCCGCTTGAGGCGATAGCCCGGATCATGGCCGACGGGTCAGGTTGTTATGGGATGGAAGCAATGGAATGAATGATCTCAACCGGATTTTCGGCAAGCTTTTGCGCGATGAATCCGGTCAGGATCTTATCGAATACGCCCTGGTCGCCGCGTTGATCGCGTTGGGCGCGACGGCATCGATGAGGACTCTCGCGACCACGATCGGGAGTGCCCTCGGCGACATCGGTTCCAGACTGACCTCGAGCGTTTGATTGCTGCCAGCCACGCTGAAGAGACCAATTTGGAACTTGCACGAGATAGATCAACCGAATTTGCTGACCTGAAAGCATTCTGTGGGAAGACTGAACCTAGAGGTTGCGTATGCTGCGTGTTCGCTTTTCTGCGCCCTGGTGGGGGCAACGTACGACGTGATAAGCCGCAGGATACCGAATGCGTTTACACTCCCGGCAATCCTGTTTGGCTTGCTGCTGCACTTCCGTCTCGGTGGATGGCGGCAGTTGGGATCGGCAGCTGCCGGGGGAATGGTTTGCGGGCTGATTTTTCTCTTGTTTCATCTCGCCGGCGGAATGGGCGGAGGAGATGTAAAGCTCATCACTGCGGCGGGGTGCATTGCGGGGTTCTCCATGGCCGGGCCGCTTCTTATCCTGACATCTCTTGCCGGGGGCGTGATGGCAATCGGTTTTGCGCTCTATCATCGCCGCTTTAAGCAAACCATGGTTAACGTGTGCACGCTGGCCGTTCATCACCGGACCTCGGGCCTGGAGCCGCATCCGGAGTTGAACCTCGACAATGCGCAAGCGCTCCGCTTGCCCTATGCATTGGCTATCGCCGCCGGCAGCGCGCTCAGCTTTTGCCTGCTGATAGTGCGGAGGTGACAGAGTGAAGGCCAGGCGCCTGCTTACCGCCTTGTTGTTCGCGGTGCTGGTCTCAGGTGTGTTCACGTTCTGGCTGAGCAGGCGGATGGCGAGGGCGGCTCGTGCCGACGTGCCGAAAAAGCAACGATATGTTGCCGCAAGCAAGCCGCTCGACGCGGGAGAACTACTGAAGCCGGGGAGCCTGCAACTGGTGAATTGGCCGGCGGCGACACCGCTGCTGGGCGGCTTCTCGAAAATTGAGGACCTCGCGGGCAGAATCGTGCTTTATCCGTTGCCTAAGGGTGAGCCGATTTTGGAACGGCAATTGGCTGCGGCGGGATCGGGCGCAGGATTGACGGCCAAAATTCCCTCGGGCATGCGAGCGATTTCTGTTCGCTCCGATGAAGTTGTGGGGGTCGCGGGCTTCCTGTTACCCGGTACCCATGTGGACGTGCTGATGACCTATCACTCGGTGACCGCCCCGGAGCCACAGACGCTGACCGTTTTGGAGGATGTGGTGGTTCTTGCCGCGGGCCAACAAATTCAACCCCAGGCGGATGGCAAGCCGATCAGCGTCAACGTGGTGACCCTGCTGCTCAAGCCGGAGGACGCGGAAAAGTTAGTGCTCGCAACCAGCCTGGGGGGAATTTATTTCGTGCTGAGAAATGGCGCCGACCAGCAACTGTCGGCCAGCCCGCCAGTTGGGCTCACGCAACTCGCTGGTGTTCCTGCTCCGTCGCTTCCCCTGGCAACGGGAGCGCCCACGAGCAAACTACGCTCCAGTCCCAGGCCGTACGAGGTGGAGACCATCCTGGGCGACAAGCGAGTGGTCAATGACTTTCACTGAGGCGCGCAGATCGGTGTTCATGAATTATTGCTTGAGAACTACATCTCGCGTGCTGGTGCCGGCTATGTTTTGTGCTGCCGTTCGGGCGCAGAGCCCGCCCACCATTCCAGCAGCAACGGCGGCCGCGGCCGGCTATGTGAGAGCCGTGCCCATCGCCACCTTGCCTGACCTCACCACTGCGCTGCCCAGTTCGACGAGATCGGGGAGCCAAACGCTGCACGTGCTGGTGGGGAGGTCGACTTTTATCAAGAGCGTGAGCCGGCTCAAACGCGTGTATGTAAGCAATCCGCTGGCGGTTGATTCTTTCACCTCGAGCCCTACGCAGATCGTGATTACGGCGAAGACTCCCGGCGTGAGCAGCCTCATTTTGTGGGACGAAGCCGGGCAGTCGGCGACTTATCTGGTTTACTCCGACCTGGATGTGACCAGCTTGCAAAAGGAGATCCACCAAGCGCTGCCTTATGACAACATCCAGGTGGAGTCCCGGCTGGATCGCGTGTCTCTCTCCGGCACGGCGTTGAGTGAGGCGTCTTCCGACGCGGCGGCCAAGCTGGCCGCTCTGTATGCGAAAGTGGTTGTCAATTCCGTGGTGGTAAGGCCGCCGCACATCCGGCAAGTGAAGCTGCAGGTGGAGATCATCGAAATTGACCGGTCGAAGATGGACCAGTTCGGTATCAACATATTCACCGCGGGCAAAAATACCAGCAACACTACTACCGGACAGTTTCCGACGACGCAAACCTATACACCCGGCAGTGGCAGTGCTCCCGCAACTCTGGTGACCAGCAATCCTCTGAACCTGTTGTTCTTTCGGTTCGGCCTGAATATCGGGTTGACGCTGCAGGATCTGCAGGACAAAAATATCGCGCAAATTCTTGCCGAGCCGACCATTACCACGCTGAGCGGCCAGAAGGCCTCGTTCCTTGCCGGGGGCGAGTTTCCCTTCCCGGTGGTTCAAGGTTCCTCGGGAGGCCTTACCTCCATCACCATTCAGTTCCGGCCCTATGGTGTCAAGTTGGATTTTACGCCGCTCGTCAACGAGGATGGCACGGTGCAGTTGAAAGTATCCCCGGAAGTGAGCGCGCTCGATTACACCAATGCGGTCACCATTTCCGGGTACACGATTCCCGCCATCTCCACCCGGCGGGCAGAGACGCAGGTGGAGTTGCGGGATGGACAGAGTTTCGCTATCTCCGGGCTACTCGATCATCGCACCACGGATATTTTCAACAGAATGCCGGGGTTTGGCGATGTTCCAATTCTGGGTCAGCTATTCCGCTCAAAGAGCCTGAGTCACTCGACGGTGGAGCTGATGGTGATCGTGACCCCTTCGATCGTCGACCCGCTGAACGATGCGAGTGTTCCAATTCCACCGCAACTCCCGGTGCCGATGCTCGACCCCAAACAATTCGACCAGAAGATAGTCAAGCCGAAAGCCGCCACGCAACCCCCACCCGCGAAAGGCGGTACAGATTGACAGAGGACCCACAAAATCCGCAGGGGCTACCAGTGGCGCTGCTCACCGTGCACGTTGGACACGAGGCGGTGGAACAGATGCGCAACCTCGCCGGCAGTATGCCGTGGACGCTGGTTGCGGTTGATTACGAAAACTATTTCTCGACCACCAAACTGCCCGCGCTGACCCAGCGAGCGATCGAAGCCCAGGGTTGCGTGGCGGTGGTTGATTTCGATGAGGATCCGGAGCTCGCGCTGCAGACTGCTGAATGCCTGCGCCAGAGCTTCTACCACCGGATCGCAATTCTGGCTTTCTCTGCCTCCACCGATCCTGACATGTTGCTGCGGGCCATGCGCGCGGGTTACAGCGAATTTATTTCCAAGCCGTTAGACCCGGACGAATTCACGGATGCGCTCACCCGGCTCGACCATCGCTGGTCGTCCACCGTTTCCCGCCCGCACAATTCGGGGAAAATTCTGTCCTTCTTCGGCGCCAAAGGAGGTGTCGGTACGACGACCCTGGCGGTTCACCTGGCCATGTTCCTGACCCGGGGCTTCGGCAAGAAGGTTCTGCTGATCGACAATCACGCGCAGTTAGGACACGTAGCGCTGTACCTGGGAATGGATGGCAGCAATCATCACTTCTACGATCTGGTGCTGAATGTCAGCCGGCTGGACCAGGAATTGCTCCGCGGATTCATCGCCACCCACTCCAGTGGGCTGGATGTTCTGTCGTCTCCCGACGTTTATGGCGCGTTATGGAAAACAGACGAGGACTCAGTGGAACGCACGCTGGAGTTCCTGAGCACGCAATACGATTTCGTGCTGCTGGATTGCGAGGCGTCCTTCGAGGACATCAACCTCGCCGTGGTTGCTTTCTCCAACTGGATCTACCTGGTGGCTACCCCGGAAATCGGGGCGGTCCGCGATCTGTCCCGCTACGTCGACGGCCTGATCCAGAACCAGCAGGCGACCAAGAAGCTGCAGGTGATCATCAACCGGTATTCGTCGCGGGAAGCGGTCACGATCGAGCAGATCGAAAAGGCGGTCCACCTGCCGATCGCGTTCAAGATTCCAAATAATTATGGCGCATTGGTTCAATCCATCAATATCGGCGAACCACTGACGCCGGACAGCAAGTCAGAGTTTTCTGTGCAGATGATGAAATGGGCGGCCACGCTGGTGAAGGCCGTTTCGGCCACGGCGCCGGAGCCCGCCAAAAAGAAGTTCGCGCTGTGGTAGTAGGGGTGAGCTGGGCCAGGAACAGTAGCCTTCAGCGGCTGAAGAGGGTGTGTGAGTACGGGGGGAAAAGAACCGCAGGTCCCTCCACTACGCTTCGCTCCGGTCGGGATGACAATTCTGTTATAGCCGCAAGAGCTTCCGCGAGAAATACCCGCCCCGCCGCAACAGAATTGTCATCCCGACCGGAGCGAAGCGTAGTGGAGGGACCTGCGGTTTCTTTTCTCAATACCCACGCAGACTCTCAAGCCGGGGAATATTTTCAGCCGTTTGTGGCCCGACTAAAGTCGTGCCCTGATACAAAGCATAGTTTTTCCGCAGCCTGTGAAGCTCGCTGCGGCGGTGAAGCCGGTAGCTTTCCAGGACCAGAGTGTCTCCGCGGCGGTTGAAGCGGCAAGGGGTGTGGATGTCTGATTCGACGATCAACGGAAACAATCGGTTGGTTCCCGCCATCGTGCGGACGGTGAAGCCTGTTGCTTTCAAAATGCAACAGGAGATCAAGGCCGCGGTTCACCTTGGCCTGATCAAGCGGATGGATCTGGAGAAGATCGCCCAGATGCACGGGAGCCCTGCTTCCCAGCAGCAACTGGTTGCGGCGATCCAACAGCTGATCGGCGAGCAGAATATCCCGCTCTCTTCCACAGAGCGGGACCGACTGACGCAGGAGGTGCTGGATGAAGTCTTTGGCCTTGGACCACTGGAGCCGCTGCTTCAGGACCCGACGGTGAACGACATCCTGGTAAATACCTGCAACGCGGTCTATGTAGAACGGCGTGGGGTGCTGGAGAAGACGACCGTAATCTTCAAAGACGACCGGCACCTGATGCACGTGATTGACAAGATTGTCTCCGCGGTGGGAAGGCGGGTGGACGAGTCTTCGCCGATGGTAGATGCGCGCCTCAAGGACGGTTCGCGGGTCAATGTAATTATTCCGCCGCTGGCGGTCGACGGCCCGATCCTTTCTATCCGCAAATTTGGTTCGAAACCGTTGATGGCGGAAGACCTGCTGCGTAACAAAGCGCTCACCGAGCCGATGCTCGAGATCCTCAAGGGTGCGGTACAGGCGCGGCTTAACATCATCGTCTCCGGCGGCACAGGCGCGGGTAAGACCACGTTGCTGAATGTATTGTCGGGCTTTATCGACGAGCGCGAACGGATCATCACCATTGAAGACTCGGCGGAATTGCAGGTGAAACATGCGCACGTAGTGCGGCTGGAGTGCCGGCCTCCCAACGTGGAAGGGAAAGGCGCGGTCAAGCAGCGAGAACTGGTTATCAACGCGCTTCGTATGCGTCCCGACCGGATTGTGTTGGGCGAGGTGCGTGGCGAAGAGTGTCTGGATATGTTGCAGGCCATGAACACCGGCCACGATGGCTCACTCACCACCATCCACGCCAACACGCCGCGCGATGCCATCGCTCGCATGGAGACCATGGCCATGATGGGCAGCGTGAGCCTGCCTGAGAAAGCAATTCGGGCGCAGATCGCATCCGCCGTGCACCTGATTGTGCAGATAGCCCGCATGAGCGACGGTTCGCGGCGGGTTACGCATATCACCGAACTGACCGGGGCATTCAGCGATGTCATCAGCATGCAGGACATCTTCCTATTTGAAAAGGAAGGATTAGGACCTAATGGGAAGGTGAAGGGCCGCTTTCGCTCGAGCGGCATCGTGCCTAAATTCGGCGACAAATTAAAGGCTGCCGGCATCGCGCTGCCAACCGGCCTGCTCGATTACTCGGCGGAAGTGTAGGAGGTATAGACGTGGTTCTTCCAGTGCTGCTGTTTCTGTCGATGCTGTTGGCCACCTTTGTGCTGGTGATCGCGATGACGGGCCCGTCTGCGGGGGAGAAGAGTATGGAGCAGCGGATGGCAGTGATCCGCAGTTCGAAGAACAAAGCCGGGACGGTTGCTGAGGTCGAGCAGTTGTTCAAGGCGACGAGTACGGGCAGGTTTGGGTGGCTGGACGAAGTCCTGGAACGCTACCCATTCGCGCAGAGCTTGCAGAAGCGCATTTTACAGGCGAACAGCTCGACCACTGTGAGTGCGGTGATCCTGTCCAGTTTCGGCTTGTTCTTTTGCGGGTATGCGGTTGCGTGGCTCTTCGCGCCGATGGTGCTGGTCGATCTGGCCGCGGGAACAGTCCTGTGCCTGCTGCCGTACGGAATTCTTTCTTTCAAGAGAAAGCGAAGAATCAGCGCCTTCAACGCAGTGTTGGCGGAGTCGATTGACATGCTGGCCCGGGCTCTGCGTGCCGGCCATTCGGTGGTGGGAGCGATAGAAATGCTGTCGGAGAACGCACAGGAGCCGGCCGCCTCGGAATTCGGAGAAATCTTCAAACAGCAGAACCTCGGCTTGCCTATGCGCGACGCGCTGATGCAGCTTCTGGATCGTGTCCCCTCAGCAGATCTGCGGGTTCTGGTCACCGCCATCCTGGTGCAGCGGGACACCGGGGGCAACCTGGCCGAGATTCTGGATCGCACCGTCTTCGTGATTCGAGAACGGCTGCGGATTCAGGGAGAGATTCAAACGCAGACGGCCCAGGGGAGACTTACCGGATGGATTTTGAGTTCGCTTCCGTTGGTGATGCTGGTGCTGCTCAACCTGGTGAATCCGGGATATTCGAGTATCCTGCTCAGCGATCCATTTGGCCGCAAGCTGGCCTATGGCAGTCTTGGGATGCTGGCAGTGGGTACTTTTTTTATTCGCCGCATTGTCAACGGAATCGAGGTTTAACCCGGGATGAACCTGATCTATTACATCGCCTTCGCGCTCACATTCTTCCTTCTGGCTGCGCTGTTGCTCGCTCCCGTGATCCTGAGACCGTCGCCCGCCGCCAGACGAATGCTGGAGATGGCGCAGAGCACTCGCCCGGATGTACGAAGCGTTGGCTATAAAGAGCGGATACAAAGGACGATCCTTTCCATGGCCACTGCCCTGCAGGCCCGGCTGGGGCTGACGGAGGACGAAAAGGTCAAACAGCAACTGTTGAGCGCGGGGATCAAAAGCAGTCGAAGCATGAACGCCTATGCGGCCAGCCGCTTCATTGGTCCGGTGATCGGCCTGGTGTGCGGAAGCCTGATTCGCTCCAACACGGTCTTCTGGGCTTTATCCCTGGGCGCTGTCTTATATCTGGTTCCGGACATGTGGCTGCGGATGAAGATCAAAAAACGAAGGGAACGAATCAGGAAAAGCCTACCCGACGCACTCGATCTGCTGGTTATCTGCGTGGAGGCCGGCCTCGGTCTGGATCAGGCGATGCTGCGGGTTGGGCAAGAGTTGATCATCAGTCATCCGGATATCCATCAGGAGTTCATGCAAGTCAATCTGGAGCAACTAGCCGGCAAGCCTCGCCTGGAAGCGTGGAAGAGCGCAGCAGACCGGACAAAGATTCCTGAGTTCTCGTTGTTCGTAAGCATGTTGACGCAAGCGGACCGGTTCGGCACGCCAATTGTGAGAGCGCTGAGCAGGTTTGGCGACGAGATCCGTTTGAAAAGACGGCAACGGGCTGAGGAGATGGCGGCGAAAACAAAAATAAAAATACTTTTCCCGCTGGTGTTGTTTATCTTTCCATGCATTTTCATTGTGCTGCTCGCGCCCGCGATTCTGAATATCGCGAAGAATATGCAGTCGTTCAAGTAGCGGGAAAGAGTTGGGCGACAGAATTTACAAGTTATACGAGATTGGGAAGAAAGGAGGATAC
>Ga0302177_10001125_pt1 | contig 19327 bp, 17 predicted proteins | sample I_Palsa_E1_2_FD_198780 | JGI IMG/M metagenome (GOLD analysis project Ga0302177, IMG submission 198780) | Peat permafrost microbial communities from Stordalen Mire near Abisko, Sweden - I_Palsa_E1_2 | ecosystem: Environmental > Terrestrial > Soil > Palsa > Peat permafrost | place: Sweden... | reverse complement strand
GGTGCCGCAGCATGCGGTCGTGAACCACTCGTGCCCAGCGGGTCTCCGGGTACAGCTTGTGCAGCTGGCTCAGCATGGCTTCTTGAGGCTGTGTGGATTCCACCGCGTACGAATGTAATTCGACAACAGAGCCACCAGTTGCCCGGGCCCAGTCGCGAGCTTGGCGTTCGTATCGATCCAAGACGCTGATGTTGTCCAGCGGTTCGTGGCCGGCCGTACCCAGAAACGCTGCTCGATCAGCGGACACCGGGCGGTCAAGCCACAGGCGCTGCACCATGAACGGCGGGGCGGTGCGCAGCTTCTTGATCCGGGCCCGCCAGAAGTCGTCACCAAGGCCCGGCGACGCCGCCACAATCTGCTGCAGGCCGGCCACGTCGGTAGCCAGCACGACGGCGTCGGCATCCATCTGATCGCCAATATCGGTATGGATCTGGAATGGCTGGTCGTGGTCGCGGGCGATGCTCGTCACTGCCCTGCCTTGGTGGAATCGCACCCCGAGGCCGGTCAGATATTGCTGCAGGGGCTGCCACAGCGCGGTGTCGTAGTTGGCGTTGGCAACGTCGAAGATCAGCCCCTCGCTGGAGCCGAGGAAGTAGATGTGGAACATGGTGGCCAGCTCTGCGGCCGACAGCTCGGTGGGGCTGGCGAAGAAGCTGCGAGAAAACACCTCGAACGCCAGATGCCTAGCGGCCTCGGGGAAGTTGATGCTCTTCAGGAAAGTCTCGGCGTCGACGTGATCGATGCGGTGATAGATGTCGGGCAACGACACCGCGGCAAGTGGGGCAGCGGCACGCGCGTCGATGCGGGCGAGGTCTGTGAGGCGAAAAGTCGGGCTGCGCAAGGCGAATACCAATGCATTCCACGGCGGGTTGCGCGGTAAACCACGGAAGGTGTCTTGCCGTCCGGCGCCGTCGATGAGCGGGTAATCGTCGACCGGGGTCAGCATGGACAACGTGGCGTCGACCCGGCACAGCAGCGCCCGCAAGTTGTAGTACTGCCGGAAGAAGGCATGGAAGCCGCGGTTCATCGCGAGCTCGACGCCGTCGGAGTGATCGGTCCAGCCGCCGACCCGCCCGCCCAGATAGTTCTCCCGTTCGATGACGTCGACGCTGACGCCGCGCTCGGCCAGACCCGTCGCGGCGGCCAGGCCCGCGATTCCGGCGCCGACGACGACCGCGCGCGGCCGCGACGCCAGGGCCGTTGCGCTGTGCAGGCCGTCTGCCGCCGGAAAGGTGTGGCGACGGCGATCGGTCGTCACGGCGCATCCCCGAGGAACGTGTGCGCGATCTGGGTCTCCCAACCCGGCATGGTCTCGCTGCGCACCGCGGTGAAGCCCGCGTCACGCAGCCGCTGCCGGAATTGCGTTGCGCCGTCGAATGTCAACACGCTGCGCCACAAATGCTTGTACAGTGTCGCGTCCCGGGTTTGCAGCCAGCCGGAGGGAATGATGATGCTCCAGCAGACCGCGTGCCACACCAGGGTCGCGGCCCGCGAGTCGCGTACCGAGTAGTCGTGCACCGCCAGCGTGGCGCCGGGCGCCAACAGGTTGCGCAGCGCCTGCAGTTGGGTGTCGGGATCGGACAGATTGCGGATCAAATACGCGGCCAGGATCCCGTCGAACGGGCCGACGATGCCGTTCTCGGCCAGGCCTTCCACGGGCGTGTGCACGAACTGGACCGACGACGGCCACGATTTGTTCTTCGCTTCGTCGAGCATTCCCCGCGACGCGTCGATTGCGACGATGTCGGCATGCGGGGCGACACTCAGCAGCGCCGCCGTCGACGCGCCGGTGCCGCAGCCGGCGTCGAGCAACCGCAGCCCGCGGCCCTGATCAGGCAGGCGCAATCGTTGTGCCGAAAGGCGAAGGTGGGCATGGTATCCCGGGCTGGCGCCGACGAGGCGATCGTAGGCGTGAGCGCCGACGTCAAAAGCGGCCGGCACATCAGCGCGGGGCAGACCGGTGTTACCCACGCTCACGTTGTCGCTCCCATAGCAGCAGGACGGCGGTTACCAATGCGAAGCCGAAAAAGAAGTCCTCGATCGGGATGTCGAGCGGAAAGCGGATGCCGCTGGTTTGCCGATTGTCGTACACCACGACCGGGGCGCTCAGCTTGGTCAACCAGCCGTCGACCAGGATCTGGAATCCGATCACGATCAGCATGGACAGCCAGTAGGCCGGGCGCCGAAAAAGCCCGGTGCGCACTACCGTCAACTCGAGCGCGCCGACGGCGAGCGCCGCCACGATGGCGGGGACGGTGTAGCCGAGGCCGGTCATCGGCGATTGAATCGATTGAGGATGGCGCTCACCGCGTTATAGGTCAGCAAGGCGCACAACGGAATCACCAGAAAGAACAGGACCTCCTCGATCGGCATCCGAATCGGGATGTTCACGCCGGTGACGTATGCCGGGTTGTACGTCCACAGGTGGGTGCCGATAGCCACCTCATCCCAGAATACGAAAACGGCGGTGACGGGTAGCACAGCGCGCGCGGCCCGCCAGAGTTGACGGTAGACGCCGGGGCGAAAGATCTCCAGCGGCAAGGTGATCGCCAGGCAGGCCGCCAGAACCATGAGGTACTGCCAGTGATCCACTACGCCACACCGGATCTGCGATCGCCTGGTGCGGCCGGGTGCATCAACCGGGCTCGCCACGAACGCAACAGCCCGGCGCCGGCGACGCGCAGTCGTCGGCCGTTGCCGACGGTCGCGCGCTGGCTGAACACCGCAAAGTCGCAGTCTTCGATGCGGTCGAGAATTTCCGAGTACAGCGTCAGCGCGGTCGCGACGCATGGCCGTGACCGTGGTTCCAGCATCGCGACACCGTCTGCGGCGTAGTGGTAGACCTGGCGCGCGATATCGTGCTGATCGGCGAGTGCGTTACGGACCCGGCTATCGGTCCGGCGATTGTGGTGGCACCACATCAGCATGTCGCGATCGACGCCGTGGGCGGCCAATTCATCGGCCGGCAGGTAGACACGTTGCCGCATCAGGTCTTCGTCGATGTCCCGCAAGAAATTCGTCAGCTGGAAGGCTCTGCCCAGCGCTGCCGCGTGCGGAGCGGCCTCGTCGGCCGTTCTGATCGTGCCAAGGATCGGAAGCACTTGCAGGCCAATGGCTTCCGCGGAACCCTTCATGTAGAGGTTGAGTGCGGGGCGGTCCGGATAGTCGGTGATGGTCAGGTCCATCCGCATTGAGTTCAGGAAGTCGTCGAACAGGTCGTCGGCGATGGCGTAACGCCGGGCGGTGTGCCGCACGGCGGCCAGCACCGGGCTGGCCGGGTGTTCGTCAGCGGAAAAGAATTGCTCGGACAACTCCTGCAGCCGTGCCGCCCGGGTCGGGGTATCCAGGGCCGGATCGAAATCGTCGAGGATGTCGTCGGCGTAGCGGGCAAAGCCGTAGAGCGCGTGGATCGGCGGGCGCTGATCGGGCGCCAGTAGCCGGGTGGCCAGAAAGAAGGTGCGGCCGTGGGCTGCGTTGAGGGTGCGACAGCGCCGGTAGGCACCGCGCAGGTCGGGATCTTGGATGCCGGCCGCGGTCAACTCGGTGCGGATCATGAGCGACCGGCTTTCGCCACGACCGTTCGCTTCGACCCGTCGGCGATGCCGGTGATGCGGTCGGCGGCCAGTCGCCCGGAGATCATCGCGGTGGGGACCCCGACGCCGGGCACGGTCGACGATCCGGCCAGCACGGCATTGTCGATGCCCCGCAGCGTGTTGGCCGGACGGAACGGTCCGGTTTGGGCGAACGTGTGGGCCAGTGCGAACGGGGTGCCTGCGATCATCCCCTGACGGGCCCAGTCCTCGGGGTTGACGACGTGCAGTACCTCGGCGCCATCGCGAAAGCCCGGAATCAGCCGCGCGCCAACGGTATCGATGAGCTGCTCGGTGTAGCTGTCACCGAGGTGCGACCAGTCGACCACACCGCGGGTGAGGTTCGGCGCCGGGGCAAGGACATAGAACAGCTCGTGGCCGCGCGGTGCCAAGCTCGGGTCGCTGGCCGTCGGCCTGGTGACGAGCAGGGACGGATCTTGCATCAGCCTGCCGTCACGGATGATGTCGGTGAACGTCTGATCCCAGTGCTCGCCGAAGATGATGTTGTGGTGTGCCAGTGAATGATCCGACGACGGCGCCCGGCGGCGGCCGATGTGTGCGACAACGGCCGACGGTGCCGGCCGAAGACGACCGATGCGACGAGGTTCGCGGCCCAACAAGGTGTAGGTGGTCGGCAGCTCGGTGGTGAGCACCACGGCGTCGCAGGCGATGCGCTGATCGGTGTCGGTCCGTACGGCTGCCACGCGGCTGCCGGTGCGCTCCAGGCCGGTGACCGTGGCGCCGTAGACGAAGCGCACTCCGGCATCGGTGGCGGCCGCGGCCAGCGCGTCGGGCAGTGCCCGCATGCCGCCGCGCGGAAAGTAAACCCCCGAGACGGTGTCCATGTAGGCGATCACCGCGTACACCGCCAGGGCCTTCTTCGGCGCCACTCCGGCGTATAGCGACTGGAACGTGAAGACGCGCCGCAACCGATCGTCGGAGATGTGCCGATTGACCATGGTGTCCCACTTGCGGAATCCACCGAGTGCCGTCAGTCGGGCCAGTTGCGGATTCACCAGTGATAGCGGGGAATCGAAGTTCTCGGCGATGAAGCCGTTGAACTCGGTCTGGTAGAGCCGAGTCAGCCAATCGCGCAGCTTCCGATAGCCCGCGGCCTCCTTGGCGCCGGCGAATTCTCGGATGGTGTCCGCCATGAGATCCGCGTCGCTGTGCACGTCGAGGCTGCTGCCGTCGGCGAACTGGGCATGGTAAGCCGGATCCACCGTCATCAAATCGAGTCGGGCCGAACGACTGTCGCCGACCGCGGCGAAGGCGTCATCGATGATGTCGGGCATCGTCAGTACGGTCGGCCCGGTGTCGAGCTGATAGCCGCCGACGTCGAGGCGTCCGGCGCGTCCGCCGGGCCAGTTTTCTCTTTCGACCACCGTGACCTCACGGCCGCGCCCGGCCAGATGCAGAGCCGCCGACAGCCCGGCCAGACCGGCGCCGACCACGACCACCCGGCTGTTCGGCTCCGCTACGGTCCTCATTCGGTTCGCTCCGTGCAGACGGCAGCCATGTTCGCCAACCCGGCCCGCACCGGCTCGCCGACCCGAAGATCGTCGAGCTCATTCAGCGCGGACGAGACCCGGCTGCTGATCATGTCTTCGATCCTCTGCACCGCCCCCGTCGTGACGATCAAGGTACGCCAACGCTCGACGGCGTTGTCGTCGAGATCGCCGGTGTTCATCAGTTCGGTGAGCTGCCGGCGGGTGGGCGGATCGGCCAGGTCGTGTGCGGCGATCACCACGCTGGTGGCCTTGCGTTCGATCAGATCTTGGCCGCTCGGCTTGCCGGTCACCGTCTCGGCGCCGAAGACCCCCAGCAGATCGTCGCGCAGCTGGAATGCTTCGCCCACCGCTTCGCCGTAGCGGCCCAGGCCGGAGACGGTGCGATCGCTGCAGCCGCTCATCGCCGCGCCGATCTCCAGCGGCCGTCGCACGGTGTAGTTCCCCGATTTGCGCCGCGCTATCTCCAGCACGGTATCCATCGACGGCAGGTCACGGATATCGCTTGCCAGATCAGCGAATTGGCCAAGTGCGAGTTCAGTGCGCATAACGTCGTAACGCGGCCAGGCCTGCTGCAGACGGCGATGGTCGATGCCGCTTTCGCGCAGCATCTGTTCGGCCCAGATCAGACAGAGATCGCCCAGCAAGATCGCCGCCGATTCGCCGAATCGCTCCGCCGGGCCGGACAGCTGCCGATTTCGATGCCATTGGCTGAATTGGATGTGTGCGGCGGGACGACCGCGGCGCGACGAGGCAGCATCCATCACGTCGTCCTGCAGCAGCGCGAAGGCGTGCAGCAGTTCCAATCCGGCGGAGGCAAACAGCGCCTCGTCGCTGTCCTGGGCACCGGCCAGCCAGCCCAAATACATGAAAGTCGAGCGCAGGCATTTGCCGCCCGCGACGAATTTCATCAGGATATCGGCGGCCACTTCCACGCCTGACTCATCGAGTTCGGCAGTGCATCGGCCGGTCACGAACTCGGTCAGATGCGTCAAGACCTTGCGGCGCAACCTGATTCGCCATATGTAGAACTGTGCGGGATCTGACCAGGATTGCTGGTTGCGCACAATAGGCTGCGCGGACGGCGCTAACGACAGCGCACGCACCTCGCCCATTGACGCCCCTCTCGAACGATCGGGTCGCGACCAACCCGTACGGCCCAGACTCACGCGCTATACCTCCCGAACGACGAAGACAAACACGTCCGCCTGGCCGATTAATTTCACAGGCTTAAAGTTTAACTTACTGAACATCTCGCCCGCTCGCCACAGATATCTCGCCTAGGCTTGGGTCCATGACCGCAGCGCAGCGTGAACGAAGCGCACTCGTGAGTACGTTTCGCCAGGTAGGGCCCGACGCGCCGACGCTGTGCGCAGGTTGGAACACCCGCGATCTGGCAGCTCACCTGGTCATTCGGGAACGGCGTCTCGACGCGACGCCGGGTATCAGTTTGCCTTTCCTGGCCGGCTACACCGAGAAGGTGCAGAACAAGGTTGCGCAGTCGACCGGCTGGGATGACCTGGTCAACCTGGTGGCATCCGGTCCGCCGATTTACTCGCCGTTCAAGCTCCTCGATTCGGTCGCGAATCTCGGCGAGATGTTCATTCACCACGAGGACGTCCGCCGAGCTGTCAACGGCTGGCAGCCCAGAGTGCTTGACGCATCGATCGCCACGCCGCTGCGGCGCCAGCTCGGGCTGATGAGCCGGATGATGCTGAGCAAGCTGCCCGCGCAGGTCGTACTGCGGACACCGGCCGGCGAACGGATCGCCCAGGTGGGTCGCGGCGACGCCGTCACGGTAACCGGCGAACCGCAGGAGCTGTTGTTATTCGTCGCGGGCCGCGATGCCGTGCGGGTCGAGTTCGACGGCGACGCTCAGGCGATCGCCGCCGTCCGGTCGGCACCCCGCGGCCTGTAGCGCCGGATTACGCCGGCGCGTGACCGAGCAGGTGCCGCAGGGTCTGCTCGAGGTCAGGGCCGCGGAATCGGTGATCTGCCTGCTGCAACCGCGCCGCCAGCACCCGTTGATTGGCGCACGCAAGTTCCCGTGCACCCTGCTCCCCGAGTAGCACCCGCGGCCCCAACGGCGGTACCGGCAACAACGCGGGGCGATGCAGAACGTGGGCCAGTGTCCGGGTGTAGTCGACGTTGCGAAGCGGTTCGGGAGCAACCGCGTTGACCGGCCCGGACAAGTCGGTGTCCCAGAGCCCGCGGTGATAGACGTCGACCAGATCGTCGATCCCGATCCAGGACAGCCACTGTTGGCCGCTGCCGAGTCGGCCGCCGAGCCCGGCCGAGAACAGCGGCCGGAACAGCCGAAGTGTCCCGCCGGCGGGGGACTGCACGATACCGGTGCGCACCCGCACCACCCGCGTCCCGGCCTGCTCGGCCGGGGCCGTCGCGTCTTCCCAGTCGGCGACCACGTCGGCCAGAAACCCGTCACCGCGTTCGCTGTCCTCGGTCAGCGCCTCCTCACCCCGGTCGTAGCCGTAGTAGCCGATGGCCGACGCGCTGATCAGCACCTTGGGCCCGTCGCTCGATTGGGCGATCAGCTCAGCCAACCGGCGCGTCGGGCCGATCCGGCTGTCCCGGATCGCGGCGCGGTGTTCATCGGTGAAGCGGCCCGCGATCGACTCGCCCGCGAGGTGGATCACCGCGTCGACGCCGGCCAGCAGACCCGGATCGGGGCGTTCTGGATTCCATTGGCGTTCATCGGGTTTGGTAGCCGGGTGCCGGACCAGCCGGATCACCCGGTGGCCGCCGGTGGACAAGAAGGCGGCCAACTGCGAGCCGACCAGCCCGGAGGCGCCGGTGATGGCGACGGTGATCGGGGTCAACCCGTGGTCGGCCGCATGCCGGTGTACGGCGAGGTCGTCGGCCAACTGGCGGTGCCGGTAACGGAACATCGACCGCAGCGCGACGGCGGGAACCGGTGTTGCGACGCGGTCGGTCAGCCGGGTCCGATCGCCGGAGAGCTCTTCGAAGTCGTGGGTGTGCCGCCACCGCACCGCCAGCTTGGCCGGCAGCGACGCCAGTCCGTTGGTGCCGATGGCGTCGACGAAGCGCCGGGGCGGGTCGTAGGAATCGGGTTGGTGATCGGCCACCCAGCGCAGACCGCCCGGCAGGCCGAGCTCCGCGCGTCCGTTCTCCAGTGAGTCAGCCTCGGCGATCAACCGCATCGGCTGCCACGGCGGCGTGAGCCGTATAAACGCGCCGGGCCGGGCATGCCAGTCGAACACCTCGTAGATCGGTGCGTCGATCACGCTCGAGTACACAAGTCCCATTGGGCCGACGGTACCTGCGCATCGGACGGGCCTGGATATATTGCCCGGCTGGCCCCCTCGCCGCTGCGCGGCTGGGGGTGCCCCCACCTCAGGCCGTTCACGGCCTGCATCGTCGCCCGGCGGTTATCTACCGTTCGGGCAGCGCGTGCTCGACGATGGGCAGCCGCGGCAGCGGCTGGCGTTCCCGGCGCTTGGCTGCCAGGTACACCTGTGCCGTCTCGTCGGCCACTGTGTGCCAGTCGAAATCCGCGGTCAGTCGTCGCCGCGCGGCCTTGGCCCGGCGTTGTGCGGCCGCCGGATCGTCGAGCACCGCGATGACCGCCTTGGCCAGCCGCGTCACATCGCGCGGCGGACAAGACATCCCGGTCTCGCCGTTGATCACTGCCTCGCCCAGGCCGCCAATGTTCGACGTCACCAACGGGGTGCCCGCGGCCGCGGCTTCCAGCGCCGCCAACCCGAACGGTTCGTAATGGCTCGGCAGCACCGCGGCGTCGGCGCGATGGAGGACGGCCAGCAGGTCGTCGTGGTCGAGTCGCCCGACGAAGTGAGTTGCCTTGAGTACCCGATGTTTACGAGCCTGCTCGACGAGCCATTCCGTCTGGGTGCCTTCACCGGCGATGGTGAGGGTGGCGCCGGGGTAGGCCCGCCGGATGCGTGGCAGCGCGGCGATCGCCTCGTGCACGCCCTTCTCGTATTCCAGCCGGCCCACGTATAACAGCTCCGGCGGTCCGGTGCGGGGCCTGCGGCGCGCGAACGGCCATCGCGCCGCCTCGATTCCGTTGCGGATCACCGTGGTCTCGGCCAGGCCGGGGCCGAACAGCTCGGTGATCTCCTCGCTCATCGACGCCGAACAGGTGATCAGCGAGTCGGATTCGCGCACCAGCCACGACTCAACCGCATGCACCTGTCTGCTCAGTGCTCCCGACACCCAGCCCGAATGCCGGCCGGCCTCGGTCGCGTGGATCGTGGACACCATTGGCACGTCGTAAAACTCGGCCAGCGCGATCGCCGGATGGGCGACCAGCCAGTCATGCGCGTGCACCACATCGGGTTGCCACACGCGGTCGCGACGCCGGTCTTTCAGCGATAACCCCGCGCGAACCATGGCGTGGCCCATGGCCATCGTCCAGGCCATCATGTCGCTGCCGAAGGAGAACTCATGCGGGTCCTGCGCGGCGGCGACGACCCGGACGTGCTCGTTGATCTCATCCGACGACGGGTGGGTGCTCGGGTCGGTGCCCGTCGGGCGCCGCGACAACACCACGACGTCGTGGCCGGCGGCGGCGAGCGCGGTCGACAGGTGATGGACGTGCCGGCCGAGTCCACCGATCACCACCGGCGGGTACTCCCACGACACCATCAGGATCCTCATCGCGGCAGCCTCCGCGCATCCAGCGCACCGAACAGGCCGTCGGCCCGGTTCCAGCCGTCGGCCAGGCGCTGTGCGACTTCGCGGCGGCCCGATGCCAGCGCACCGGCGATCTCGCGGGTGGCATGGGCGTGCAGATGCGCCCGGTAGCGGGCGTAGTCGGCCGCGGAGTCCTTGCTCACCATGAACGGCCAATCGCTGGAGACGGTGAGCAGAGTCTCCCGCAGGATCTGGTCGGCGATGTGGTCGCGGGGGATCGGCCCGTCCAGCGTCGCGGTCTGGGCCAGCGCCTTATCGACGGTGGACAGCGCGGCGTCGACGACCTCGGCGTTGAGCTGCACCAGGTCGGCCACTTTATCACCGGCCCACACTTGCCAGTCCTTGCCGGAACCCCAAGAGCTGGGCGGTAATTCAACGGCATCTCCGACGAGGCCCGCGTTGACGGCGTCGCTCAGCGTGCCCACCCGCACGCCGGCTTCCGGCAGTGCCCGCAGCACCCGTTCCAGCCATACCGGGCCCTCGTACCACCAGTGGCCGAACAATTCGGTGTCGAACGCGGCGACCACGTGGGCTGGTCGCCTGATGCGCTCGGATTCGGACAGGAGTCGGCTGCGGACCATCTCGACGAAATCTGCGACGTGGCTGTCGATTGCGCGATCGGCGCGGTCGGGGTCGTAGGGCGACTTCTTCTCCGAGGGCACGTTGCGGCCGGTGACGCGGGCCGGCTTCAAGCCGGTGCGGTGGTCGTAGGTGTGGAAATCACGGTAGGCGGCGTGGCCGGGATAGCCGGATTTCGGCGACCATACCCGGTAGCTGACCTGCAGGTCGCGCCCGAACGCGACGACGCCTGCGTCGCCGACCGGCCGGCCCAGCGCGGTGTCACCATGCAGCGACGGGCCGTCGACCATGAAGTGGCCGACTCCGGCCGCGGCATAGTCGTGCTCCATGCCGGGGGCGTAGGCACATTCGGGCGCCCAAATGCCAATCGGCTTGTGCGCCAACCGCTGCCGGGCGTCTTGCAGACCTTCGCGCAGCGCGAATTCGCGCAGCCGCGGGTTCAGCAGCGGCTGGAACGGATGCGCAAGGGGCCCGCCGAGCAATTCGACCGTGCCAGCGTCGATCAGGCCGCGCAGCAACGTACTGGCCCCGTGGCGCCAGTACGTGGTGAAGTCCTCGAGCGCTTCCTCGGTCTCGGCAAGCTCGCGAATTCCGAAGGCGCGCAATGCCTCCGGCGCTGAGGCCAGCGATGTGTCGGGCCCGTCCCCGGGGCGCACGCTGGCGGCCTCGGCGGCGCGCAAATGCCAGTTGGCCAGCCAATGATGCATCCCGTCAAGGCAATACGGGTCGTCGAGCTGCGCCATCACGACCGGAGTGACGCCCAGCGTGATCAGCCGCTGTCGGTCCTCGTCGGCCAGTCTGCGCAGCACCCGCAACAGCGGCAGGTAGGACGCCGCCCAGGACTGGTAGAGCCATTCCTCGCCGACCGGCCAGCGGCCGTGATGGGCCAGCCACGGCAGATGGGTGTGCAGCACCAAGGTGAACAGCCCTGGCACCGGCTCCCCGGTCGCCGGTGTCATGGGCGCACCGCAATCGCCACCAGATCGAGGCTGTCATCGATGTGATGCGCCGGCTCCGTCGCGGCCTCAACGACGTCGAAGTCGGCGGCGGTGACCGCGGCGACATCGGCCAGCAGCTGGTCCGGCCAGGGCGCATCGGCGACGGCACGCGCGATCTGGGCGTCGATGATCGAGCCGCCGTGCCGGGTGTCCATCTCAGTCAGCCCCGGCCCGTGGAACACACCGCTCATCGAGACCGGCGTAAAGCCGGCGTCGCGCAAAAGCTCCGTCAGCTCGTCCGCATTGAGCTCGCGGGTGTGGAACGGATTGATCGGGGTGTCGCGCCCGGGGGAGAACGTGATCCGGTTGGGGGTTGACACCATCAGCAGCCCAGCGGGCCGCAGTACCCTGAAGCATTCGCCCAAGAACTGCGGCTGATCCCACAGGTGCTCGATGACCTGGAAGTTGACCACGACGTCGACCGACTGGTCGGGCAGCGGCAACTCGGCGAGGTTGCCGTGGATGACCTCCACCCGCGGGTAACGGGCCCGCACGTGCGCGACAGTGGCTTCGTCGTAGTCCAGCGCGATCACTCGGCGTGCGACCCCGGCGATCAGGTCGGCGCCGTAGCCTTCCCCACAGCCCGCTTCCAGCACCTCGCGATCCGCACAGCGCTGCGCCAACCGCTGGTAGACCACCTCGTGGCGGCGAAACCAGTAATTCTCCACGTCGAGACCCGGGATGGTGCGTTCACCGGTCAACGGCAGAACGGCATCGGCGGGGGCGTGGGGAACATCAGGGATGAATGCGCTCATTGCATAGGCAGGCTAACGCGTGGCGACGGGTTCGCGAATGCTTCACTTCGGGTAATGCCGCGTGCGGGGTACGGCTCTGGCCGCCAGCGAAGGCATGTGGGGGCAGAACCTGCAGGACGACCCGCTATGGTGTGAGAGCGAACCACACAAAGTTACCGGTCAGTAACATGCGGGTGCGGGGCGCACAAGACGTGACCTAGGTCCTGTCGCTTACGGCTGCAGGACTCATTCGAGGAGGACGAGCCACTCTCATGACGAACATCGTGGTCCTGATCAAGCAGGTCCCGGACACCTGGTCAGAGCGCAAACTCAAAGACGGCGATTGGACGCTGGACCGCGAGGCCGCCGACGCCGTGCTGGACGAGATCAACGAGCGCGCCGTCGAAGAGGCGTTGCTGATCCGCGAGAAAGAGGCCGCCGACGGCACCGAGGGATCCGTGACCGTGCTGACCGCGGGTCCCGAGCGGGCGAATGAGGCGATTCGCAAGGCGCTGTCCATGGGCGCCGACAAGGCCGTTCACCTGCTCGACGACGGGCTGCACGGCTCCGACGTCGTCCAGACCGGCTGGGCGCTGGCGCGTGCGCTGGGCACCATCGAGGGCACCGAGCTGGTGATCGCCGGCAACGAGGCCACCGACGGCACCGGCGGCGCCGTGCCGGCCATCATCGCCGAGTACCTGGGCCTGCCCCAGTTGACCCACCTGCGCAAGCTGTCGCTGGACGGCGACAAGATCACCGGCGAACGGGAAACCGACGACGGTCTGTTCACCATCGAGGCCTCGCTGCCCGCCGTGGTGAGCGTCAACGAGAAGATCAACGAGCCGCGCTTCCCCTCTTTCAAAGGCATCATGGCCGCCAAGAAGAAGGAAGTCACCAAGCTGACGCTGGCCGAGATCGGTGTCGAGGCCGACGAGGTCGGGCTGGCGAACGCCGGCTCCAAGGTGTTGACAGCAACCCCTAAGCCGGCGAAGACCGCTGGTGAGAAGGTCACTGACGAGGGCGAGGGCGGCAGCCAGATTGCCCAGTACCTGGTTTCTCAGAAGATCATCTAAGACGTAGTCCCTAACTGAAAGACATCGAATAACTCATGGCTGAAGTACTGGTGCTCGTCGAGCACGCTGATGGAGCTTTGAAGAAGGTCTCGTCCGAATTGATCACCGCGGCACGCGTTCTGGGTGAGCCCGCCGCCGTCGTGGTGGGCAAGCCGGGCACGGCCGACCCGCTGGTCGACGGATTGAAGGCGGCCGGTGCCGCCAAGATCTACGTCGCCGAATCCGACGCGGCGGAGAACTACCTGATCACCCCGTCCGTCGACGTGCTCGCCGCACTGGCCGAATCCGCCAGTCCGGCAGCCGTTTTGCTGGCCGCCAGCGCCGACGGCAAAGAGATCGCAGCGCGGCTGGCCGCCCGGATCGGTTCGGGTCTGCTGGTCGACGTGGTCGGTGTGGAGGCCGGACCGAAGGCCACCCACTCCATCTTCGGTGGCGCGTTCACCGTCGAGGCGCAGGCCAACGGCGACACCCCGGTGATCACCGTGCGGCCCGGCGCGATCGACGCTGAACCTTCCGATGGCGCAGGCGAGAAGGTCACCGTGGAGGTACCCGAGGCCGCCGAGAACGCCGCCAAGGTCACGAAACGCGAGCCCGCGGTGGCCGGCGACCGTCCGGAGCTCACCGAAGCCACCATCGTGGTGTCGGGTGGCCGTGGCGTCGGCAGCGCCGAGAAGTTCAGCGTGGTCGAGGAGCTGGCCGACTCGCTGGGCGCCGCAGTCGGCGCGTCCCGCGCCGCGGTGGACTCCGGCTACTACCCGGGTCAGTTCCAGGTGGGCCAGACCGGTAAGACCGTCTCGCCGCAGCTCTACATCGCGCTGGGCATCTCCGGAGCGATCCAGCACCGCGCAGGCATGCAGACCTCGAAGACGATCGTCGCGGTCAACAAGGACGAAGAGGCGCCGATCTTCGAGATCGCCGACTACGGCGTGGTCGGCGACCTGTTCAAGGTCGCGCCGCAGCTCACCGAGGCAGTCAAGACCCGCAAGGGCTGATCGCACGCGAAAGCCCCCGTACGCCCAGGCGTGTCGGGGGCTTTTTGCGTTTCAGCCTAGGCTGGATGAGGTGAACAGCGGCGGATCGGATCAGTCGTCACGCGGACCCATCGGCATCCGGGTACCGCCGGCCTGACCGCCTCGACAAGGTTTGAAATCCGGCGAAGTGGTGTACAAAGACTTGCTACTTCGTTCCAGGAAAGGGCCGGAATATGAAGGCAATGGCGCCAGCCGCGATAGCGATCGCCGCAGTTCTGTTCAGTGGATGCTCTGCGTCGCAGATCATCAACACCGGTGGTGACACCAAATGCAAGGACTTCACCACGCAGGACGAGAAGAAGCAGAACGAGGAGGTCAGCAAGATGCTCAAGGACAAGAGCGGCGCCGACCCCTCCAATCTGGAGATCACCGCGACCCGGCTATCAGCGGCGACCTACTGCCAGACGCTCGGCAAGCCGGACACGAAGATCTCCGAGGCGCCGCACGGCTGATCGGGAATCGGTTGCGCCGACTGCTTACTCGCCGTCGGCTTGCAGCACCACCGTCGCCCGCGCGGCCACCCGAACTACGCCGCCAGCCGGAATCGATTGCCGATCAACGGGTTTCGCTGCTTCTGCGGTGTCGACGACGGGAAGCCAGGCTGAGCCGAATTCGCCTGGCGGCAAGGTGAATTCGATTAGCTCCTGGTGGGCATTGAAGCACAAGAAAAACGAGTCGTCGGTAACCCGCTGCCCGCGGGCATCGAGGTCGGAGATGCCTTGGCCGTTCAGGTAGACCGCCACTGATTTACCGAAACCCGAATCCCAGTCGTCGTCGTTCATTTCGGAGCCGTCCGGCCGGAACCACGAGATGTCGGGTTGGGCTTCGGCGCCCCGCCGGCGGACCGGCACCCCTCTGAAGAACCGGCGGCGCCGGAACACCGGATGCGCGGCGCGTAGCGCGGACACCGATCGGGTGAACTCCAGCAACTCGGTGTCCGCTTCGTCCCAATGCACCCAGGTGATCTCGTTGTCCTGGCAGAAGCCGTTGTTGTTGCCGTTCTGTGTGCGGCCGAGCTCATCGCCGTGCGAGATCATCGGAACCCCCTGCGACAGCAGCGTTGTCGCAAGGAAGTTGCGCTGCTGGTGAGCACGTAGCGCGTTGATCTCAGGATCGTCGGTCGGACCCTCCACGCCACAATTCCACGACTGGTTGTTGCTCTCGCCGTCGTTGTTGTCTTCTCCGTTGGCGTCATTGTGTTTTTCGTTGTAGGACACCAGGTCCCTTAGCGTGAAACCGTCGTGAGCGGTGACGAAATTGATGGAAGCTACCGGGCGCCGCGCCGTGGACTCGTAGAGATCCGCCGAACCGGTCAGCCGGGAGGCGAACTCGCCCAGCGTCGCCGGCTCACCGCGCCAGTAGTCGCGAACGGTGTCGCGGAACTTGCCGTTCCACTCCGTCCACTGCGGCGGGAAGTTGCCGACCTGGTAGCCGCCCGGGCCGACGTCCCACGGCTCGGCGATCAGCTTGACCTGACTGACGACCGGATCCTGTTGCACCAGTTCGAAAAACGCCGACAGCCGGTCGACATCGTAGAACTCACGGGCGAGCGTGGAGGCCAGGTCGAAGCGGAACCCGTCAACGTGCATTTCGGTGACCCAGTACCGCAACGAATCCATGATCAGCTGCAGGGTATGCGGATGGCCGACGTGCAGGCTGTTGCCGGTCCCGGTGTAGTCCATGTAGTACTGGCGATCGTCGTCGACCAGTCGGTAGTAGGCGGCGTTGTCGATGCCGCGCATTGACAAGGTGGGGCCGAGGTGGTTGCCCTCGGCGGTGTGGTTGTACACCACGTCGAGGATGACTTCGATGTCCTCTTCGTGCAGGGCGCGAACCATGGTCTTGAACTCCTGCACCTGGCCGCCGGGCGTGGTGCTGGAGGCGTACTTGAAGTCGGGAGCCAAGAAGCCGATTGTGTTGTAGCCCCAGTAGTTTGACAAGCCCTTGTCCACCAGCGTGGAGTCGTTGGCGAAGTGGTGCACCGGCATCAGCTCGATGGCGGTGACGCCCAGATCTTTCAGATGCTCGATGATCACCGGGTGGGCGATGCCGGCATAGGTGCCGCGCATCCGCTTGGGAATGTCCGGGTGCAGCTGGGTCAGTCCCTTGACGTGTGCCTCGTAGATCACGGTGTCGGCGTATTCGTGGTCCGGCGGGCGATCGTTGCCCCAGTCGTAATACGGGTTGATCACCACCGATTTCGGCATCCGCGGCGCGGAGTCGTCGTCGTTGCGGCTGTCGGGGTCGCCGAAGTTGTAGCTGAACAGCGCCTGGTGCCACTCGAAGTTGCCGTCGATTGCCTTCGCATACGGATCGATCAGCAGCTTGTTCGGGTTACACCGTTGTCCGTCGGCGGGGTCGTAAGGCCCGTGCACCCGGTAGCCGTAGCGCTGACCCGGTTCGACGGCGGGCAGGAAGCCGTGCCAGACGAAGCCGTCCACTTCGTTTAGCGTCATCCTGGATTCGGTGCCGTCGGCGTCGAAGAGGCAGAGCTCCACCTTCTCGGCGACCTCGCTGAACACCGCAAAGTTGGTGCCCGACCCGTCGTAGCTGGCACCCAGCGGATAGGCCTTGCCGGGCCACTGCTCGATAGGCGCCGCCCGCGGCGATCCGACCGAATCGACAGCTTCCGTCACAGCCCCCTCTTTCGCCAAAGGGTCGCGTGGGTACGGCCCGACGGTGGGGGATACCCGCAGGGCGGCGTGTCACACATTGTGTGAACCGGGGCACAATGGCGCTGTGGAACCTTGGCCGACGCCCGACACGCCCGGTCCCGGGCAGGAGTCGGTGTGGGACTATCCGCGCCCGCCGCGGCTCGAGGAGTTCACCGGCTCGATCACCATCGAGTTGGGTGGCCGCATCGTGGCGTCCACCGATCGCGGGTGGCGGGTGCTGGAGACCAGCCATCCGCCGACCTACTATCTGCCCGGCACTTCTTTCGCCGACGGGGTTCTGCGACGGGCCGACGGCAATTCCTGGTGTGAATGGAAAGGCCAGGCAACCTATTACGACTTGGTGACCGAGACGCGGGTGGCGCCGCAAGCGGCGTGGACCTACCGGCAGCCCAGTCCCGATTTTGCCCCGATTTCGGGTGCGATCGCCGTGATGGCTACGGCAGTGGACCGCTGCACGGTCAACGGCGAGCAGGTGATTCCGCAGCCGGGTGGTTTCTACGGCGGCTGGATAACCAGCTGGATTATCGGTCCTTTCAAGGGAATTCCGGGATCCATGGGTTGGTGAACCCGCATTACGCCAGCCTGCCATATCCTTGCCTGCAGAATCCGAATCGGTCAGCAGCTGACTTTCTCGGCCCAGCGTGGATCAAGGAGCGTGATGACAGACGCCTTATCGGCACTGGCTGCAGCGAAATTCGTTTCACTGACGACCTTCAAGAAGGACGGCACCGCGGTCGCGGCGCCAATGTGGATTGGTCGCGACGCCGATCACCTCTTCGTCTGGACGCCGGCGGACAGCTGGAAGGCGAAGCGAGCCAAAAACAACCCGCGGGTCGTGCTGGTGCCATGCAGCCGTGGTGGGAAGGTCCGCGAAGGTGCTCAGCCGGTGGAGGGGATCGCCGAAGTGATTACCGAGCCGGCGACGGTTCACCGTCTGGCCGGCGTGATCCGCCGCAAGTACGGCCTGGAGTTCACCGTCGTGACTTTCATCGAGCGCGTTCTGGCGCGTGGACAGAAACCACGCCTGATTCTGTTGATCGCGATTACTGCTTGACCTGGCCACTCGGTGCCGACTCTCGAATGTCGAGTCCCTCAAGCGAGTCCGTCGTCCGCCAGGTGTCGAGAATGTCGGCGTATTCGGTTGGGCTGCCGAAGAAGAAGCTGTCCTGGTTCAACCGTGCGCTCGCCTGGCCCTCGCGGTTGTAGTAGCCGGGAGTGCACGATTCCCGCCGGCCGGCGATGACGCTGGAGCGTTGCACGACGGAGTCGACCCAGGCGGCTTCGGCATCCGAGGTCGCCTCCACCTCCGTGGCGTCGTGCTGCAGAGCCCACGCGATCACCCAGGCGATGTGACGTGACTGGGTGTCGATCAGGTACGGGAAGTTCACGGTGAAACCGGACTGGGCGATGCTCTCGATGAAGCAGTTCGGAAAACCGTTGACGTGCAAGCCGTGCAAGGTTCGGACGCCGTCGGCCCACTTGTCGGTGAGGGTCAGGCCGTCACGGCCGACGATCTCGAAGCCGGTGCGCTGCGAGTAGCTGGTGCCGACCTCGAATCCGGTGGCGAAAATCAAACAGTCCAGCGGGTATTCGACACCGTCCACAACGACGCCGTTGGCGGTGATCTGCTCAACGCCGAGGCCGTGGGTGTCGACCAGCGTGACGTTGGCGCGGTTGAACGCCTGCAGGTATTCGTCGTGAAAGCACGGCCGCTTGCAGTAGTACCCGTACCACGGTTTGAGCGCCTCGGCGGTGGCCGGTTCGGTGACGATGGCTTCAACGCGCGCTCGGATCTCTTCCATCTTGGCGAAGTCGGCCATTTCGGCGGCGTTGGGCCCACCTTCGTTGACGATTGGCATTTTCTTGGTGAGGCTGGTCCACGCGTCGTCGACCAGATCTTCGTCGGATGCGCCACCGGCAGTGAGGATTTGGAAGTTCTCCATGCGACGCTGTTGCCAACCTGGCTCCAGCGATGCGGCCCAATCCGGTTCGGTCGGCCGGTTGGCGCGCACGTCAACCGTCGACGGGGTGCGCTGAAACACGAACAGCTGATCGGCGGATTCGGCGAGTCGCGGCACACACTGAATGGCCGTTGCGCCGGTGCCGACGATCCCGACTCGCTTGTCGGACAGGCCGCGTAGGTCGTTACCGGTGTATTCGTAATCCCAGCGACTGGTATGAAAGGCATGGCCGCCGAAATCGGAAATCCCGGCTATGCCAGGTAGTTTGGGCTTCTGCAGGTAGCCGTTGGCCATCGCAACGAACCGGGACCGAATCTTGTCGCCGCGGTCGGTGGAGATCACCCACCGGGAACTGCTTGGTTCCCAACGGATTTCCTGCACTTCGGTCTGCAGGCAGGCGTTGCGGTACAAGTCGAAGTGCTCGGCGATGCGACGGCAGTGCGCCCAAATTTCGGGGCCCTTGGCGTACTTCTCGGTCGGGATGTA
>Ga0302177_10001124_pt1 | contig 19360 bp, 14 predicted proteins | sample I_Palsa_E1_2_FD_198780 | JGI IMG/M metagenome (GOLD analysis project Ga0302177, IMG submission 198780) | Peat permafrost microbial communities from Stordalen Mire near Abisko, Sweden - I_Palsa_E1_2 | ecosystem: Environmental > Terrestrial > Soil > Palsa > Peat permafrost | place: Sweden... | reverse complement strand
GAGCAATACGCTCGACATGCAGAACACGGCGTCCCAGAACGCAGCCCAGAGCGGCGAGACGACGTGGCTGCGGAACTCGACCGATGTCCCACGCAAAATTAAAAGCCAGAGCACCATCATGAGCGGGAGATAGAAGCCGGCGAAGCTCGAGGCGTACAGCGCGGGAAATGCGAAATAGAGAACACCGCCTCCGGCGATGAGCCAGACTTCGTTGCCATCCCACACGGGGCCGATCGAGCCAATTACAGCGCGGCGCTCGGCATCGGTGTGTGCGATCCAGAGATGGACGATGCCTGCGCCGATGTCGAAGCCATCGAGAACGACGTACATCGCGATCATCAGAGCGACAAGTGCGAACCAGATCGTCTCCATCTCGTGCCTCCTAATCCGCCGGGGCCGGTTGCGGCTGGGTTGGCGTGCCGGGCGCGGAGTTGTGTCCCGCGGGCCCTTCGTCTATTTCGCGATAGATCAGGAAAAGAAACAGCACACTTAGGACCACATAGAGACCACAGAAACCGAGCAGCGTGAACCATGCGTTCCCTGCCGATACTTGCTTGGATACACCCGCGCTCGTCCGCATCAATCCGTAGATCAGCCACGGCTGGCGGCCGACTTCCGCTGTGATCCAGCCGGCTGTGTTGGCGATGAATGGAAATGGAAACGCCAACATGAGAATCCACAACGTGGCTCGAGACGTGTACAAAGTTCCGCGGAAAAGCTTGAAGGCCGCGAGCAGAAGAATAGCGACGAAAATTGTGCCGAGCCCAACCATGATGTGATAGCTGAAATAGAGGAGCGGAATGTTGTCGGATTCTTCGTTTTTCGGAAACGCGTCGAGGCCTTTTACTTCCGCCGTCCACACCCGGTAGGTAAGGAAACTGAGCGCGTAGGGAATGTTGATCGGATTGTCGAGGCGGAGCTTCTCCATATCGGGCTGTCCGAGAATCGCCAGCGGCGCGCCCGGTTCGGATTGGAAAAGTCCTTCCATCCCGGCGAGAGTGGGAGGCTGGTGCGTCGCGACCATTCTTCCCTGAATGTCGCCGGTGGGAGAAAGCTGCGCCATTGCTGCGATGACGCCGACGATTATGGCGACGCGCAAGAAGAGCTTGCCGAAATCGGTGTGCTGCTGCGACAACAGATAAAACGCGCCGACGGCGGCCATTACGAAGCAGCCTGTCTGCACCGCGCCCAACATGGTGTGCGCGTACTGCGCGAGCGCCCAGGGATTTAGGATGAGCGCCCAGAAACTCGTCAGGGCGAAAGATCCGTTGGCTTCAATTGCATAGCCGACGGGATGCTGCATCCAGGCGTCCGTCGCCACGATGAGATAGCCCGAAAGCCACGAACCGATGAACATCATCATGGACGAAAGCCAGTGAAGTCTTGGGCCGAGACGTTTTTCGCCGAAGAGAAAAAGTCCGAGGAATGATGATTCAAGAAAAAATGAGAAGACGCCTTCCATCGCGAGCGTCTGGCCGATGACGCCGCCCGCCAATTTCGAAAATGCCGACCAATTTGTGCCGAACTGAAACTCCATCGGGATGCCGGTGACGACGCCGAGCGCGAAACTGATTCCGAAAATGCGGCCCCAGAATTTCGCGGCCTGATTCCAGCGAGCCTCACCGGTGCGCAACGCGATCGATTTCATGATGAAGATGAGGAGTGCGAGCCCCATCGTTAGTTGAGGGAAGATGTAGTGGAAGGTGATCGTGAAGGCGAAATGAAGGCGATGGACGAATAGTGCGTCTGCCATGAGCGGCCTCCTTGCGGCAGAGCTTGGCAATCGGCAGAGTGTAGCGCATCACCGGGGAAACGATGTGATTTGCGTCACGCGCAACGGCGACGGAACGCACGGCATTCAAGGTCCGCGTTCTTTTCGCGGCTTGGAAATCGCGCTCGAAAGTGAGAACATCCAGTTTCTTCGCTGATTTACCGATAAAATTGGGGCGAATCAATTCGGGAGGACAAGTCTTGCGCTTGAATCGTGTCTGCACAATTTCTTTGGCAATTATGATGTTGAGCACCGCCGCGGCGGCGCAAACTCCGAAGCGCGCGATTACGTTTGACGATTTGATTTCGATGCGACGCGTGAGCGATCCGCGAATCTCGCCGGACGGAAAATGGGTGGCGTACACCGTCGCGGTCGCCGATAAGGAAGCCAATCACACGGTTTCCGATATTTGGATTGTGCCGACGACGGGTGGCGAGCCGAGGCAGATCACGCGCGGAGGAAGCGATGAGCGGGCGCGCTGGTCGCCGGACGGCAAAAAGCTTGCGTTTCTCTCCGGGCGCGACGGCAATACGCAGGTCTATTGGATTTCGCTATCGGGCGGCGAGGCTTCGCGGCTCACTTCCCTTTCGGCCGGCGTCGACAATGAGCTGTGGTCCCCCGACGGCAAGACGATTGCGTTCGTCTCGCGCGTGTATCCCGATTGCACGGATGATGCGTGCAACGCAAAGCGCGACGCTGATAAGGCGAAGAGCAAGGCTCACGCGCGGATTTACACGAAACTTCTCTATCGCCACTGGAATCAGTGGTGGGACGGCAAGCGCAGCCACTTGTTTTCTGTCGCAGCCGATGGCGGCGCGCCGCAGGATTTGACGCCCGGTGCTGATTACGATGTTCCGCCTTTCAATCTCGGTGATCCGGAAGCGATCGCTTACTCGCCCGATGGCCAGGAACTCGCGTTCACTGCGAACACCGACAAGGACGAAGCGCTCAGCACGAACAACGACATCTTCATTGTTCCGGTGAAGGGCGGCACGGGGCCGAAGCGCATCACGGATAATGCGGGGGCCGATTGGGGACCGACTTATTCACCCGACGGAAAATGGATTGCCTATCGCGCGCAGCTCACGGCGGGCTTTGAATCGGATCGCTGGCGGCTATTTGTCCACGACCGCGCATCGGGAAAAAATATCAACTTGACCGAGCAATTTGACGAGGACATTGCGGCGTCGAACTGGTCCGCCGACAGCAAGACGATTTATTTTCAGACGGAAGAAAAAGGCGAGATGCCGATTTACTCGATCGGCGTCGCGGGTGGAAGCGCGCCTACCAAGATTCTCGCGAACGGCTACTACGGCGAATTCGACATCAGCCGCGATGGCCACACGATAGCGTTCACGCGCAGCAGCCTGGAATTTCCGCCAGAGATTTTTGTTTCGGCGATTGACGGACACGATATTCGCGAGCTGACGCATCACAACGGCGCCGTCCTCGCGCAGATCGATATGCCGAAGATGGAGCCTTTCTGGTACGCCGGCGCCGACGGAACGCAGATAGAAGAATTCATCGTGCGCCCGCCAAACTTCGACGGAACGAAAAAATATCCGATGCTGCTGCTGGTTCACGGCGGGCCGCAAGTGCCGTGGAGCGATGCGTGGAGCTACCGCTGGAATGCGGCAGTATTCGCGGCGCCGGGATACGTGGTGGTGATGCCAAATCCGCACGGGTCGCCGGGTTACGGCTCGAAATTTACGGAAGAAATCAGCAAGGATTGGGGCGGCAAGGTTTATATAGATGTCATGGCGGGCGTGGAGGCCGCGGTGGCGAAATATCCTTTCATTGACGGCTCGCGCGTCGCGGCAGGCGGCGCTTCCTACGGCGGATTCATGATGGACTGGATCGCCACGCACACGGATCGCTTCAAGTGCATCATCAGCCACGCCGGGCCCTACGACGCGCGCAGCATGTACGGCGCGACGGAAGAGCTGTGGTTCGAGGAATGGGAATATGGCGGAACGCCGTGGGCGAACCCGGAGCTCTACGATAAGTTTTCGCCGGAAAAAAATGCGGCGGCGCTTGGAGAATTCAAGACGCCGACGCTTGTCACCGGCGGCGAACTCGATTTCCGCGTTCCTTACACGCAGGATCTCGAATTCTTCACCGCGCTGCAGCGGCAGGGCGTGCCTTCAAAGCTAATGATCTTTCCCAATGAAGGCCACTGGATCCTGCAGCCGCAGGATAGCGAGCTCTGGTACAAGACGGTTGCAGGCTGGCTCGCGACGTATCTGAAGTAATTCGGCTCTTTTCCGGATCGCGAAAACAAACGGAGCGGGCAAGAACCCGCTCCGTTTTCCATTTGTGCTGTCGTCACTGCTGTTGACGTTCTTTCGAAATGCGTTCGTACTGTTCTATCGTCGCTTCGACCATGCGATCGGCCGTAAACTTTTCCGCGATCGCTGCGCGCGCAGCGTCGCCGAATCTTTTCGCTTCATCTCGAGAATGCAAGAGCCGCAGCGTTGCATCGGTAAATGCAGCGGGAGCGGGCGCGGGGACGAGAAGTCCATTGCGCTCGTGCGCGACCATCTCGGGGACGCCGCCGCTGGCCACGCCGATTACGGGCAATCCGTACGACATGGCGGCTAGCATGGATGTTCCGAGCGGCTCGGAGAGTGACGGAAATAAGAAAATATCGAGAGCGCGATAGATGTCCGCGATTCGTTCAACAAATCCGGCAAAGATTACAGCGCGTGCCACGCCGAGTTTCTTCGCGAGGGACTCAAGCTCGCGGCGGCACGGGCCGTCGCCCGCGAGAATCAGCCTGCAATTTGGAAATTCGTGGAGGATTGCGGGCATCGCGCGGATCAGCGCGTCCTGCCCTTTTTCCGGGAGCAGGTAGCCCACGCAGCCGAGCAGAATTTCGTTCGCGGCGACGCTGAGATTATCACGGGCTTGTTCGCGCTCGCCTGCCGCAGTTGGCGCGGGAAGTTCGACGCCTTCGTAGACTACTTCGATTTTCTCCGCTGTGATTCCGGAGTGAATCACGCTGTCGGCGATGAAGCGGGACACGGCAAAGATGCGGCGCGCGGCACGATAACGTGCAAGAGCGATGCGGCCGCCCGTGAGCGGATTTGCCACACGACGCTGCACCACAAGCGTCGCGCGGCGATGCGCGCCGGCCAGCCAAGCAAGTGTTAGGCCATGGGGATCGTGCGCGTGAACGATGTCGAAACGGCGGGCGCGCATGATTTTGCGAAGCAGGCGCGCGCCGCCGGGGCGAACGCTTCGCAGAGGAATCGCGTGAACGGTGAATCCTTCCGCGAGTGCGCGCTTTTCGAGGGCGCCGCCGCCGAGTGCGAGGAGTTGCACGTCGTGGCCGCGCGCGCGCAGTCCCCGCAGCGTGAGGAGGACTTGATTCTGTCCGCCGCGCCAATCGGGGCGCGTATCAATGTGAATGGAGGAAATGGGCATGGCGATGCGAGCGCGGCTCCGATGAACGCCGGAGTGTAGCATCCGCGATTTCAGCCGTCGAGGCGGGGAAAGCCCGAACGGAAGCGCGCGTTCGGCGGGTTTGCGTCTCGGTTGAACCCGATCCAACTATCAAGCGCAAGGCAAACGGGCAGTCGTAGCGCCGGCATCTTGCCGACGTTTTCGATCTCTGCCGCCGCGCGGAAAATCGCCGGCAAGATGCCGGCGCTACGAATGCAATCACGGTGTTCGATGGGTTCGCGGTACCTAACACATCCGTAGTTTCCACAATTGACAGCGCCGCGCCGCGGTGAGAATTTGCGCGAGTCCTGGCTTTCGAGAGGCCGCGCATCATGGCGAATCGCCGGTCTTTGTGGTTGTGGTGTGTCTTCGCGACATGCATGCTCGTGGCCGCGCAATCCACGCGCGCCGACAGTCTTACGATCACGAGCTCGCCGCCCGGCGCGAAAGTTGAAATGAACGGCGTCGTGGTTGGCACGACGCCATATCAAATGAAGGTACCCGGCAGCTATCTTCACCGGCCGCACTCCGTCTTTAGCGAAAAGCTCGAGCATCAGATGACCGCGCGAATCTACAAAGATGGATTCGCGGCTCAGGAAGTGGTTCTCACCGAAGGCCCGTACAAATGGATTTCCGCGACCGGCGTCGTGCACGGCTCGTACTACCTGCTGAAAAACAGCCACATCGAAATCTCGCTCGAATCGACGGCTACGCTACATTCGCCGGCCGTGGTTCCCGCCAGGATGGATGCTTCCTCAAAACACAGTGAGCGCCGCGAAATGCCGACCGAGGAAATCGTGCGGCGCGCGTCGCCAGCCGTGGTGCAGCTTTTCGGCACCGAGCTGCAAGGAACTGGATTTTTCATCACGGAGGAAGGGCTGATCGCGACGAACCGGCACGTCGCTGAAGGCTCGGCAACGCTCTTCGTAGCGACGTCGACGGGCGCGCGACTGCTCGGCCGCGTGATCTATTCCGATCCGCACCTCGACCTCGCGCTCGTCAAGGTGGATGGTACCGGCTTCCCACATCTTTCGCTTGTTGATCTTGCGGGCGTGCATCCTGGCGCGACGGTGCTGGCGGTCGGTTATCCCGGCGGCGCATTGCCGGGCACGGTGACGAAAGGAATCGTCAGCGCAGTGGGAAAGATCGAGCATCACGACGGGACGTGGATTCAAACTGACGTGGCGCTGAATCCCGGCAACAGCGGCGGACCGCTTCTCGATGCGGAAGGCGATGTGGTAGGGATTACCACGATGAAGCTGGTGGAAACACAGCTGAGCGCACCGGCGGAAGACGATTCAGCCGGGATCGCGAAGTTGAGGCGCGCGAGAACGCAGCCAAATTCGCCTGCGCAAGGCAGCGCGCCGGGGATCACAAAGCCGGAGCGCGTCGAGACGCCGCAGGGAATTCAACTCGAAGGCATGAATTTTGCGCTGAGCGCGCAGGATTTAATCGACGTGATGAAGCATGCGTTTCCGAACGCCACGCTCGCGGCCAACGATGCGCCCGCCGGAAATGGCAACGTGACGATACATTCCGAGCCTGAAGACGCGGACATCTACGTGGATGGGAAATTTGTCGGGAACACGCCGTCCGTGCTTCCTCTCAGTGTCGGCATGCACCACGTCGCGATTAGCGCGCGCGGCAAGAAGAACTGGGAGCGCGATCTCGAAGTCGTGAAAGATGGGCAGGTGGAATTGCACGCCGTGATGGATTCGCAGCCTTGAGGTAAGCCAGACCTGCTTTAGCAATCGCCAGAGTTGGGCGCGCAACGGTGCAAGATTCGATCGAGAATTTCGGGGATTTCGAATACGGCGCGATTGGGCATCGCCTCGGTGTTCTTCCTGAATTTTTCGAGATTTTGCGGCTGCAATAGTTCGCGCGCTGCCGCGTCAATCGTCTTGAAATTCCTCACGACGATTCCGATCTGGTTCTCCAGAATCCAGTCGGCGTTGTAGCGCTCCTGCGGTAGCGTCCACGAATTGCATTCGGTAATCACGGGCAACTTCATCGCCACGGCTTCGCTCAGGCTGCCAGGGCCCGGCTTGCCAATGAAAAAATCCGAGAGGCGCATGTAATAAGGGATGCGCGTAGTGAAGCCTTCGACGAAAATCGGCATGCGGCCTTTGCGCGCTCGCAACGCGTTCACGAGATTTTCGTTGCGTCCGCAAATCACGATGAGCTGAACTTCGAGCTTCGAATCATCGAGCCGCTTCACGATGTCTGCGATGACGTTCGATCCGTGCCCGCCAAAAAGCACCAGTCCGGTCGGCAACTCAGGCGACAATCCAAGCGAGCGGCGATCCGCGGCGCGGTCAATCTCGATCGGCTCGTAGTATCGCGGGTGAAGGATCATTCCAGAAACGCGATGAATTCGCTCAGGCGCATTCCCTGCCGCGCGCGCTTGCGCAACGGCGCGCTGAGTGCCGCAGATGAAATCCTGCTCCTGCCTTTCAATCCAGAATCGCGGCGGATAATTCGCAAGGTCCGTCAATATCGTCACGAAAGGCGCGGCAGGAAAGGCGCGCCGCAAACTTTGTCCGAGCGCGAGATTGAAATGCGGCACGAATGAAACGACCATGTCGGGCGAAGTCGAGCGCCAATACTCCGTCAACATTTTCACCATCGGCCGGTGATACAGGACAATTAAGCCTTGCAGAACACGCAGCAATTGCACGCTTCCCAGCGTCCAGCCGGACGCGAGCATTTTATTGTAGAAATCCTGAATGCGAATTCCGGTAAAGCGCCGAAGAATGTCGAGTTTGTCGAGCGATTCCTGCAGATTGAGAAGATGGACGTCCCACGGAAGATTGCGCGACGCGATGGCCATTTGAAGAGCCGTTGCCGCGCTACGATGGCCGCCGCCCGCGTCGAAGAAAACAAATTCGATACGCTTCATAAGCGGCGAAATTCTTGCACACGAGCTTCCGCGCTCTGTTAATGCTCGATGACAACACAGGTGATAGTGTCGAATCAGTTATAAGTCGCGCTTTTACATGAAGTTCGCGGCCGCGTCACGCGCTTGTAATGCGCGTCTGTTACAAAAGTTTCATGCGATGCGACCTGCACGTTCACTCGTACTACTCAGGGCCGTGCCAGTCGCCGGCTTTTCTCGGACCAATCTGCCGTGAATGCTACAGCGATCCCGAAGATGTCTACGCTGTCTTGAAAAAACGCGGCATGGATTTCGTCACGCTCACCGATCACGACTCGATCGAAGGCTGCGAGGCGCTGCGCCGCTATCCGGATTTTTTCGTGAGCGTCGAAGCGACTTGCCGGATGCCGAGCGGCACGCAGGCGCACGTGGGCGTCTACGACATCACCGAGCGCCAGCACATCGAGATTCAGCGCCGCTGGAACGATTTGATCGCGCTATTGATGTACCTCACCGAGCATCGCCTCTTTTTCTGCGTCAATCACGTATTCTCTGCCTTACCGGGCCGCGCGAAGAAGAGGATTTCGAATGGTTCGAGGAATATTTTCCCGCGATGGAAACGCTCAACAGCCTGATGCCGCTTGGCAACAATCGGCACGCGGTGCGGCTCGCGCGGCGCACACGAAAGATCGCGCTTGGCGGCAGCGACGCTCACACGCTTGCTTCCGCCGGCACGGCGTATACCGAAGTTTCCGGCGCATGCACGAAAGAAGATTTCCTCGCGGGCGTTCGTCAAGGCCTCGGTAAGCCGCGCGGCAAGTCCGGCAGCTTCGCGAAGCTCACGCGCGACGTGCTCCTGATTGCACGCGAAATGATGCGCGAGCGCCGCTGGACAACCGTGCTCGCGCCTCTCGCCCTGTTCGTCCCTGCCGTGATTGCCGGCAATTGTTACTCGGAACGGATGTTTGCGCGCCGCTGGGCTGAACGCGCGATTCCCAAAGTTTCCGCCCGCAGCCGCTTTCCTCTTTTTGCCATGGAGGCGAGCGCAGTGGAGTGACGCAGATGACAGTCGCACGAAACGTCTGGGGATTCATCGAAACGCGCGATCACAGATTGATGCGTCGGGTGCATCGCTGGCGAGCGCCGCGATGGTTTCGAATCTGGATGATTATGGCGACGCGCTGCGGAGATGGCTGGCTGTGGTACGCGCTGGCTGCAATCCTGCTGACTTACGGCGGGCCGTCGCGATTCGTTGCGGTGGGAGCCGCCTCGCTGGCCGTAGGAATCGGGATTTGCATCTTCAAGATTTTGAAAAGCGCGAGCCACCGGCCGCGGCCATGCCAGCTTGAGCCGCATTGCTGGGCCGCGATTTTGCCGCCCGATCAGTTCTCATTCCCGTCGGGACATTCCATCACGGCGTTTGCGATCGCGATTTGCCTCGGGATGTTTTACCCGCAACTCTTCGACATCCTGATGTTCGCAGCCGTGTGCATCGCGGCTTCGCGAATTATTTTGGGGATGCACTTCTTGAGCGACGTCGTCGCGGGATCCGCGATCGGAGCGTCGCTCGGCTATGGATGCTTCAGGCTGTTCGCCTAATTCTTTCCAGGTATGTGGCAGGCCGCCATGCCGTGCTTTTGGAAATATTGCTGGTGATATTCCTCGGCGGGCCAGAATTGTGGCGCGGGCTTGATCTCTGTGACGATCGGGCGCTTGAATCTCCCCGAAGCCGCTAGCGCGTCGCGCGAAGCCTTTGCTTCAGCTTCCTGCTCCGGTGTGTAGAAGAAAATCGCGGAACGATACTGCGAGCCGATGTCCGGACCCTGGCGATTCGGCGTCGTCGGGTCGTGCAATTCCCAGAAAGCCTTTAAGAGATCGCCGTAGCTGATCTGCGCGGGATCGTAATCCACTTCGACGGCTTCGGCGTGGCCGGTCCGGTCGGTGCAAACTTCTTTGTACGTCGGATTCGCGGTGTTGCCGCCGATGTATCCAACCTGCGCGCCCGTAACGCCCTTCAAATTTCGAAATTCGGCTTCCACTCCCCAAAAGCATCCCGCTGCAAATGTGGCCTTTGCCATTTCACTCCCCCAGACTTCATATACATGCAAACAATTTATCTTGCCACAACAACCTGCAAAACGTCGAGTCGCGACGGCCGCGGCCAAAACGGTGGCCGCTTACAACACGCGCATCCGTCAGATACCAGAAGTATTAGTCGCGGTGCTGCTGGGGATGAATCCGCGAGAGCTTTTTCAGACGAATGACGCCGAGCGGCAGGTCACGCAAGTGAAATTCAGCTAGCCGCAATCACTTTTTCGCCTCAGTTGCGGCCTTCGGCCGCTTTCGATTGCGGTTGCCCAGCACTGCCCCGAACGGCTAAAATTGGTGTGAGTTCGTCCGCCTTCCGATTGATGCCATTCACCCCTGAATGGAGGATCATTTAGATGTGGAGCGCCCAGGGTCGGAGAGTCGGCCGAAACTGTCGAAGTGAAACATTGCTCCGGCGGTTGCGTAGTTTAAGAGTAGATAGAAGCAGGCAGCAGTTTGTGCGGGAGCGCAAAGACTTGCCATGAGTTCAGGTTCATCCAGGCACGACCTTTCGTCACTGAAAATTGACGATCACGCGCGCCATCGGGGCGGTTTGGGCAAGATATTGGCTTTTATTTCCGCAGGCGGCGGCTTGGTGCTCATCGTCGCAGGATTGGTGTTCGCGTTGCGAACCCACAAGCCTGTCGTCGAAGTGATGGCGGCGCGCAAGGCTCAGGCGGGCGAAGCCGCGACACTGTTAAATGCGAGCGGATACGTCACGCCGCGACGCCGAGCGACCATCGCGGCAAAAATTACCGCGCGCGTGACGGCCGTCTACGCCGAAGAAGGCCGCCACGTTCACGAGGGCGACATTCTGGCGCGGCTCGATGATTCGGACGCGCAGGTGCGCCTTGCATCCGCGCGAGCCAATCGCGAGGCCGCGCAAGCCGCCATTCAGGACCTGCAAGTTCAGTTGACTCTCGCCGAGCGCGAGCTGCACCGCGCCGAGGAATTGCAGAAGGAAGGAATCGATAGCGTCGAAGTGTTGGACACGTCGCGGGAAGCGGCGGACAGCTTGCGTGCGAAGATTGCGCTGGCGAAGGAACAGGTGAACGCGGCGCAGTCCATGATCGCCGTGGCGCAGCAGGACGTGGACAATTGCACGGTGCGCGCGCCCTTCACAGGCGAGGTGGTTTCGAAAGACGCGCAAGTGGGCGAAATGGTGTCGCCCGTTTCAGCCGGTGGCGGTTTCACGCGCACCGGAATCGCCACCATCGTGGACATGAATTCCAACGAGATTGAAGTGGACGTGAACGAATCCTTCATCGCGCGCGTGAAAGACGGCCAGCCTGTGGTGGCAACGCTCGATGCCTATCCGGACTGGAAGATTCCTGCGAAAGTTCGAACCGTGATTCCGACAGCGGACCGCCAGAAGGCGACAGTGAAAGTCCGCATTTCTTTCGATCATCTCGATCCGAGAATCTTGCCGGACATGGGCGTCAAGGTCGCGTTTCTCGATACGTCCGAGCAGTCCAGTGGCAAATCGAAATCCGCGAACGCCGCGCCGCAAACGCTGATTCCGCAGGACGCCGTGATTCAAGAGGGCGGCAAGCCGGTGGTGTTCGTGCTGCACGACACAAAAGTGGAGCGGCGCGCGGTAAGCCTCGGCGGCGATCACGGAACCGACGTGGAGGTTTTTGCTGGAATCACCAGCGGCGAATCGGTGGTAGTGAAGCCGCCCGAAGGATTGCACGACGGCGAGGAAGTCGAAATCAAGCGCTAGAGGAGAGCCCGATGGTTCGAGTGGATGGAAGAGGCGACGGCAAAAGCCTGGTTTGCGTTCGCGGCCTCGAAAAGAATTATCGCCGCGGAAGCGAAGTGATTCACGTTCTTCAGAATTTGAATCTCGACGTGGACAAAGGCGAATTCGTCGCGTTCATGGGCCCGAGCGGCTCGGGCAAGAGCACGCTTTTGAATCTTCTTGGCGGAATTGATCTGCCGTCGAAGGGCAGTATCACGGTTGATGGCGACGAAATCTCGCATATGTCAGGCGGCAAGCTGACGACCTGGCGAGCGCGGCACGTTGGATTTATTTTTCAGATGTACAACCTGTTGCCTGTGCTGACCGCGTTTCAAAATGTTGAGCTTCCGCTGTTGCTCACAAAACTTTCGGGCTCCGAGCGGCGAAAGCATGTCGAAACGGCGCTATCGGTCGTCGGATTGGCTGACCGCATGAACCATTATCCGCGGCAACTTTCCGGCGGACAGGAGCAGCGTGTCGCGATCGCGCGTGCCATCGTCGCTGATCCGACTTTTCTGCTTTGCGACGAGCCGACCGGCGATCTCGACCGCAAGAGCGCCGATGAAATCATGGCTTTGATCGAGCGATTGGTCCGCGAGTTCGGCAAGACGGTGCTGCTGGTAACGCACGATCCGATGGTGGCCGAGCGCGCCAACGTCACATTGCATCTCGATAAGGGCGTGCTGGTGGAAGGCGCCGCGGCGGAGGCTCGCGTATGAAGTATCTTCATCTGCTGACCGCCAATCTCAAGCGCAAGAAAATTCGAACGGTGCTGACGATCGGATCATTCGTCGTGGCGCTGTTCTTATTCGGGCTTCTCGTAATCGTTCGCGGCGCCTTCAGCCAGGGCGTTGATATCGCCGGCGTGGATCGCCTCTTTATCATCAATAAGGTATCCATCATCCAATCGCTGCCGCTTGCCTATCGCGACCGGCTACTGGCGACACCCGGAGTGAAAGAGGTTACGTTCTCGAACTGGTTCGGCGGCGTTTATCAGGATCCTAAGAACTTCATCCCTTTTTTCGCGATTGACGAAGAGACCTATCGCCAGATGTATCCGGAGTTCACCGTCGATGATAGCCAGTGGGCGGCGTTCATGGGAGATCGCGAAGGCGCGTTCGTGGGCGCGAAAACCGCCAAGCGATTCGGCTGGAAGATCGGCGACCGCGTTCCTATCATGGGAACGATCTATCCGGGCAACTGGGAGTTCAATATTCGCGGAATTTACACCGCCAAACGGCCGCAGGACGATACGACGCAGTTCTGGTTCCATTGGAAGAGGCTCGACGAATCATCGCCGCAGAAGGGCGCGGTCGGCTGGTACATCGTGAGGATCAAAAATCCTGACGACGCGGCGAAAGTCGCCAAGTCAATCGATGACGAATTCGCGAACTCGCCGTACGAAACAAAGACGGATACCGAAAAAGCGTTTGCGGCGTCCTGGGTGAAGCAGATGGGAAATATCGAGTTCCTGATTCTTTCCATCGGAGCCGTGGTGTTCTTTACGTTGCTACTCGTCACTGGAAATACGATGGCGATTGCGGTGCGCGAGAGGACGGCTGAACTCGCGGTCCTGAAAGCGGTGGGATTCTCGGACACGTTCGTGATGGTGTTCGTGCTCGCGGAATCGTTGCTCCTTGCACTCGTTGGCGGCGGACTAGGGCTCTTGCTCGCGAAGGGTTGGTCGCTCATGGGCGATCCGACCGGAGGTCTCCTTCCGTTCTTCTATTTCCCGGTGAAGTTCATGCTCCTCGGCGTGCTACTCGCGCTGGCAGTGGGCACGGTAGCAGGCATATTGCCGGCAATTTCGGCGATGCGGTTGCGCGTGGTGGATGCGCTTCGGAGGGTGTGAGCTATGGCGATTCCGCTCATCTATAACATCCGCAGCGTTCGCGCGCGATGGACTTCGGCCGTGGTCGCGATTCTCGGCGTCGCGGGGACCGTCGGCGTATTCATTGCCATGCTGGCACTCGCGCGAGGATTCAAGGCCACCCTCGTCTCTTCAGGTTCGCCCGATAATGCGATCGTCAGCCGCGCGGGTTCATCGTCGGAAATGGACAGCGCCATCACACTGACGCAGGAACGCGTGATCGAAGACACCGTCGGTGTCGCGCGGGGCAAGGACGGGCCGCTCGTTTCGCCTGAGGTTGTCGTGGTCGTGGCGTTCCCGCTGAGATCCACCGGCACGGACGCGAACGTGGAGGTGCGCGGCGTTTCGCCCAAAGTGCTGGAAGTGCGGCCGTCGGTGAAAATGATGGCCGGGCGATTTTTTCAGCCGGGCTTGAACGAGTTGGTTGTCGGGCGCAACGTGGCGCACGAGTACGTGGGCCTGGATCTCGGCGATACGCTTCGCTTCGGCGGCGCGACGTGGACCGTCGTCGGCGTGTTTGACGCGGGCGGCAGCGCTTTCGATTCGGAAGTATGGTGCGATTCGCGCGTGCTGAATCAAGTGTTCAAACGTCCGGAAGATATTTTTCAATCGGTCACCGTGCATTTGACTTCGCCCGATGCGCTGAACTCGTTCAAGGACGCGCTCACGTCCGACCCGCGATTGAATGTGAAAGTGGAGCGTGAAATCGATTATTACGACAAGCAGTCGCGTGCTCTGACGACGCTGATCGAAATTCTCGGCGGAATCGTGGCGTTGGTGATGGGGATCGGCGCTGTCTTCGGAGCGCTGAACACGATGTATTCGGCGATCACGGAGAGGTCACGCGAAATTGCTACGATGCGCGCGCTCGGGTTCGGTGCCGGCAGCGTCGTGACATCATTTATTTTCGAAGCGCTCTTCATTGCATTCATCGGCGGAGCGCTGGGGTGTCTTGCCGTGCTGCCGCTCAATGGTTTCACCACCGGCGCGATGAATTTTCAGACATTCTCGCATGTCGCGTTCGCGTTTCGAGTAACGCCGGCGCTGCTCGGCATCGGCGTGGTGTTCGCATTGTTCATGGGATTTGTGGGCGGCGTGCCACCCGCAATTCGCGCCGCGATTCGACCGATTGCGGCTTCGCTGCGCGAGTTGTAGACCTCAAGTAATCGGACCGAAACAGCTTGGCGCGCGATGCGCGCGTGTAATATCCTGCCCCGGTCGGCCGGTACCGGAGGATCCCTCGCAATCCGATCAGTGCATTCGGATACTTTCCCTCGTGTCTGTGCTCTGCATCGCCTTTGGCTATGCAACGGCGCAGGAATCACGCGAATCCCCCGACCTCATGCCGCTGCCCGCGAGCATTCAGCCGCAAACGGGCCGGCTTCTTATCAATCAAACTTTTTCTGTGGCGATCAGCGGCCACAACGAACCTCGCCTCGATCGCGCGGCGCAAAGATTCCTTCGCGAAATGTCGCGAGAAACAGGAATGCCGCTATCAACGCTGCCCGGCGAACCTGACAAAGCGACGCTCATCATCCACGCCGATCATGAGAGCAAGCCGGTTCAAGACGCCGACGAGGACGAAAGTTACACGCTCGAAATCACGAGCGCGGGCGCGAAGCTGAACGCTCCCAATCCGCTCGGAATTCTTCACGGACTCGAAACATTTTCACAGCTCGTCGCGATCGGGCCCGATGGCTTCGCGGTTCCGGCGACGCGGATAGACGACAAGCCGCGCTTCGTCTGGCGCGGACTGATGATTGACGTGTCCCGCCACTTCGTCCCGCTCGATGTGATCAAAAGAAATATTGACGGCATGGCCGCGTTGAAGATGAACGTCTTTCACTGGCATCTCTCCGAGAATCAGGGATTCCGCATCGAGAGCAAAGCCTACCCGAAGCTTCAGGAACTCGGTTCTGACGGCCTCTACTACACGCAGGCGGACGCCCGCGAGCTGATCGAATACGCGCGTGACCGTGGCATTCGCGTCGTGCCAGAATTCGACATGCCGGGACACAGCACGGCATGGTTCGTCGGCTATCCGGAACTTGCCAGCGCGCCGGGGCCCTATCTGATCGAGCGCACGTGGGGCATCTTCGACCCAGCGATGGATCCGACGAAGGAGTCCACGTATAGATTCCTCGACAAATTCATCGGCGAGATGAGCCACCTGTTCCCCGATCCTTACTTTCATATCGGCGGCGATGAAGTGAACGGCAAGCAATGGGACGCGAACCCAAAGATTCAAGAATTCATGCACGCGCACGGGCTAAACGATAATCACGCGCTTCAGGCTTACTTCAATACGCGTGTCCAGAAAATCGTCAGCAAGCACGGAAAGATCATGATTGGCTGGGATGAAGTTCTCGCTCCCGACTTGCCGAAGGATATCGTCATCCAATCTTGGCGCGGACAGAAATCTCTCGCCGAAGCGGCGCAACTTGGCTTCCGCAGCATTCTTTCTTTCGGCTACTACCTCGATTATATGTGGCCAGCCTCTCAGCATTATGCAGACGATCCGCTCAGCGGCGATGCGGCGGCCCTCACACCTGAGCAGCAACATCTCGTTCTCGGCGGCGAAGCGTGTATGTGGTCGGAATACGTGACCGGAGAAAATATTGATTCGCGCATCTGGCCCCGAACCGCGGCTATTGCAGAGCGGCTCTGGTCGCCGCAGAACGTGACGGATGTAGATTCGATGTACCGGCGAATTGAAGATGAGAGTTGGAGGCTCGAACGCCTGGGCCTGACGCATCGCACGGGATTGAACGCGATGCTCCGCCGGATGGCGGGAACGGCAGACGTCTCGTCACTCGCCGTGCTCGCCGATGTCGTCGAACCTGTGAAGGGTTACGGGCGTGAGCAAGCGGCGCTCGAAGCCGGACTCACGCTGAAAAGCGATACGCCGCTGAACCGGCTCGTGGACTCCGTCGCGCCGGAAAGCGAACTCGCGCGCAGATTTTCGAACGCCGTGGATACATTGATCGCGAGCCACTTTCACGATCGCTCGACCGAAGACCAAATCCGCGCGCAACTGGCCATGTGGCGCGACAACGATGCGCGTCTCGAACCGTTGCTCCAACGTTCGTTCCTGCTGCAACAGGTTGAGCCGCTCTCGCAGGAGCTGTCCGCGCTCGGCGCGGCCGGACTTCAGGCGCTCGATTCCATTGACAAGGGCCACGCTGCGCCCGCCGATTGGAAATCACAGCAACTTACACTGATCGAGCAAGCGAAAAAACCGCAGGCAGATCTTCTGTTGATGGTCGCGCCCGCGATTCAGAAGCTCGTGGAAGCAAGCGCGAATAACAATCCCGGATAAATTTCCGCTGAATTCGCGGGGTCGACCAAGCCGGTCCCATCGATACAACCTCGCGCACCGACAAAATTGACCGCCGGTATGCCCGTCAAAACAAAAGGGGCAACTCCGCGAGGAGTTGCCCCTCTTTCGCGCCAAGCCGCGCAAATGCCGCGGCTATGGGATGTAGTAACGGAACGACGTCAAGATCATGTTCTCAGTGGCCTTCGGTGAGTCGCCTGACGTTGCGCCCGACACGTTGTTATTGCCGGACCAGCCAACTCGGCTGATGTAGGAGTACTGAATGCCCCAGCGCAAGCCTCCCATGGGACCCTGGTAAATTTTATGCCAGAACCCAATGGTTCCCTCCCAAATGTAGCGAGTGTCCCCGGCGCAAGTCCCGCCTCCTGATGGAGTGAGGTCATTGGACGGTGCAGATTCCGTGGCGCAGCCGCTATTATTGGCGAATGGCGAGCCGTATCCTCCAATCTGATTCATCTTAAAAGTGGTCGTTGTTGTAGCGGGAATCGCCGTGGACGTCATGGTAGCGGGGATAGCCGGCGTCTTGGTGATGCTAATGCTGTCGTAGCCCTTATACGCCGAACGCCATGCGTACTCTCCACCGTAGTAGGCATAGAAATCAAGTTTCGGCGTTGGGTGAAACTCAAGTTCACCAAGTCCGTGAGCTGTACGAATCAAGGATGCGGTGCCGTCGGGACGGAACGTTAGGTCAGCGAGCTGCGCGGAGCCGTAACGGCCGATACCATCTCCTCCTGCTCCCTGCAGAGCGAACTCCACCTTCTTCGTACCAAGAGGCACGCGAACAGCAAACCCGAGCCCGCCGCCCGTTCGTGCATCGTCGTACACGCCAAGTGAGCTCGGCGCAGTCGACCCATCAACGGGGCAAGGAATGGTCGTCGTGGTCATCGGAGGGGCCGTATCAGTTGCGTTTGTACCGACTACTCCGCAAGGATAAACGCGGCTACGGAACTCGCTGAGAATCCCGTAAAACTCGTAATGGCCCCAGCCGGGATCGGCAGTCGCCTTAAAGATCAGGTCGGGAGCCTTGTTGACTGTGTATCCGGTCGTGTCGGAGAAGTTATACAGACCACCGCCAGCGCCCGGAGAATCGATAAAGGTATTCCCACTCGTTGTGACTGCAGCTGTTCCCACGTTCGTGGTCGTTACGAGAGAGAACCCTCGTCCGCCCACGGTGGCTTGTGGTGCCTCCACCGCAAAGCCGAGAGTGAACTTGTTGTCGAAGGTCTTAACAACTCGGAAGCCGTATTGTCGCGCCCAGGTGAAACCCACGTTGTACTGAGGATCAATCGTCAGTGGAATTGCTTCCTGGCGGTTGTCGATTCCGATTTTATCCTCAGTCGCCAAGGACCACTGCTGCCCGCCCGTAACGCTCCACCCATTTTCAAATGCGGCTTGGCCGTAGAGAATCCGCTGGCGGAATACATAGCTGTTGCTCTGCCGGTTGTTGGAAGTCACGCCCGTGCCGAGCCAATCCGCTTCGTAGTATCCGCTCAGTTTCGCGCTTCCGATATGGCTCTGCGCGAGCAAGCTCAGGCGGCTCTGCCGAGCGGTGAAGGCGTTCTCCGTCAGATGGCCCAGCGCGACGTCTGGGTACGGAATGCTGTTGAATGGCGTATTGATATCCGAACCGGTGGCATGCTGGCGGGAAGCCGTTTCAGCCGCTACGAAACCGCCCGGTGTGATGCTGATGCCCTTGTAGCGAATTGATTCTGGGCCAGCTTGATCCGGAGCCACGGTTATGCCCGACTGGGGCCCGACTGGAGCTGCCGTCGTAGCGGTGGCCGCTGAATTGCCGGCGTGATATTCCACCGAGGCCGCCGGGGCCGCGACGCTCGAAGGTGCCGCGGCGCTTGGCGCGGTAGCACTCAAACGCTCTTCGAGCGCCTGAACCTTTTGCTGCTCGATTTGGAGTGCGGCGCGTTGCTGCTCAAGTTGATCCGACTGTGCTTTGAGCAGATCTCTCATTTGCTGAAGTTCAGCTTCCACCGCGGGCGTCGATTCCGTCGAGGCGTTCTTGTTCGAATCGCTCGCGGTCTTCGCCGGCGCGGCTTTCGCCGTATCATCGGAAACCTTTTTCGTATCGTCGCCTGCCATCGCCGGGCTGGTTGCCAGGCCGAGAGCGAGCAAATAAGTCACAAACACTCGCATGCAATTCCTCCTTGGAATCGAGTTCAATTTGATGGGTATCGTCCCGAGTTGCCACGCCGCACGCGTGACTGCCGGAACACTTCGCG